>Ga0315914_1003056_pt1 | contig 25550 bp, 13 predicted proteins | sample MpolenodulesMG_FD_203920 | JGI IMG/M metagenome (GOLD analysis project Ga0315914, IMG submission 203920) | Medicago polymorpha root nodule microbial communities from Los Angeles, California, United States - elongated nodules | ecosystem: Host-associated > Plants > Roots > Nodule | place: USA... | reverse complement strand
TCGCGAAAAAACAACAACAACAACCCCCCCCCCCCAAAAAAAAAAAAAAAAACTATTCGCTAAATATTTATCATATAGCTCTTATGCGATATGAATTTCATCAATTTATCAGATATTAGTTAGCAGTTAGCACAGCAACACTCATAATTTAGTAGGTTGGTGAGATCGGGGTAGGCTTTGGAGTTTGGGGATTGCTATTTTAATTATAGCTTTGAATTTAAATTGGAATCTCAACTATTCATGAATGAAAGAATGTAACTAGAGGGAGATAAGCTTGGATTTGTTTTATATTTTATTGTTGTTAAGACACTAGAACTGATGTAAACTAATTTTACAGAGTAAGTTATTAGAGTTACGTGTGTTCGAGGGAGAGTGAGTTTGTTAAAGTTTGTTGCACACCCTGATTATAAACATGTATCATTAATGAGATCAATGAGGGAGTGGATTAGTTTACATCAGTTGAAGTGTAACACTTGTACTATGGTCTAGGGACCTGGTTTGAATTTTAGGCCCTTACTGAAAATATTTTTTATTTTCATTTTCTAAAATATGTGTTTGTTTTAACTTGCTAATAAGAAGATGCGAGACTCTTGAAGTGAACCATTGTGATGGAGAGAAAATGAAATGCTAGCTAGGAATGATGCATTTCTGGAACTAATGAAACTTTTTTTTTGGCATTTTCATTCTTTCCAAAAAAATGCACACAATTGTTCACTTTAATAGTCTATTATCTCTTTGTGCAAGTTAAATTAACACAAGTTTTAAAAAATGTTAACGGGGCCTTAGCAAGCACTCACAGGTAGGGATTTTCGTACATGGCGGGCAATCTGGAAACAAAACTGTTCAGTTTTAAGCTTATCTGACTGTGACACTCAATGCAATGCAGTTTTATTTATCTTTTTTTTTTCTTTTCTTTTCCTACAAAGTATATATGGTCAGGTCAAATTCATTTGTGCCTTAATCTGTTGTACTTTCTATATTTAGGTGCAACTTTGGTTCCAATAAGTTGGACTGAGATGCAGTGTCCACTATCTGGTCAAATTGAACAAAGAAAGGTTGCAAAGGTTGCAACATGACTAAAGATCAAGCTGGAATCTGTTATCCCCTTGGGCGGCTGAGAAGGTCTTTGTAGTTGTAGAAATCTACTAACATGCCTTTTTGTTAGAGTGAGAAATTATATCTAAGCAGTTTTGTAGCCATACAAGAACACAAGCTTGTATTTTTTATCTATTTGTTTTAAATTGCAATTTGTTTTACATACGAAATAGCATGCATCGGGGACATGATTTGATTTCAGTCATGCGAGCATGATTTCATTTTTCATTTCGCCATTAATGTCACACGCTATTATTGTTTAATAGCACTGTAAAATACGTTTTTTTTCAACTTAGAATGGAATTAGTTTTGTTTTCGTTCTAATGTAGTTCTTAAGTTCAATGCGTCACATGTGTACTTCCCAAAATGCCGTGCCTTGATCGGTGGTTTACTATTGCGCCGTTTTATTATAGATCCAACATGCTGTTGGCAATCGGGATTTGAAGTCCCCAATTTATCAAGTTCAAATGCTTACATGTATATCATTTTTTGGTATGCTATGACAAAATGATATTTGAATCTATCATTTCATATAAATTATTCAAATCCCCGTTGCTAGTTCAGTCTAAGCTCATTGCATAGGTGGTGTCACTACTGTGTAATGTAGCTCAACTTGTCTGCTTTGTGGTCTTCAATCAGAGACTGATTTGCAGTGGTAGTATTATCAAACTTGAGGTGCAATGTTTAATTTTTCCTTTTCTAACTCGATGGCCGAAAATGATGGTGACAATGATGAAGTTCATGACAATGACAAGGTAAGGTGTGAAATGGTGGGGGAAGATTCATACTCTGCGCCTGAGATTTTGCAAGACCACATTGCATTAGAACCTACTTGCGCCTGAGATTTTGCAAGACCACATAGCATTAGAACCTACTTGCTCTAAGGAATTCTGTAGTTTCCTTCATGTTTGGCTATGTTGAGATTGGAAAGCAAACCAACACTGCGAGCCTTAGTCCAATGCCATTAATAAAGCTCCAATGTAGAACAAAATCACTTTTCACATAGAAGAAATTTATTTATTTTACTTTGTTCTTCTGCACATGGACACTCAAGCATCGATTAAAGAATCAAACATGAATCAATTTTTTTTTTGACAAACAAGAGCCAAATACATTTAAGTTACGCGTCAAGGAACTTTTTAATTAGGAAGTTTGATCTAAAGAGTGAAAGAACCTATAGTTTAGTAAAAATAGAAGATAATATCCTGATTAATATGATGATAGTTAAACAAAGGCATCATAAAAATAGAAATTTGAGTTATTTTCCTTAATAATTAAAAAAACACGTTATCTACTTTGGGATAAGTAACATGCAAATTTAACATTTTCTGTGGGAGTTTCAGTGGTTGACAAAGAGTGTTGCATTGCATACACAGCTTCAATCAATTACAAGGTTGGAATGAAGACAACAATGGCTTCACCTTCTCTCTCCAAATTCTGCTCTTTAACACCCACTCTTTCCCAACATCACACCCAATCATTCCCTTCCACAACTTCAATCAGATTCCCCCATACCACCACTTCTACCAATTTCAATACCATTTTTCTTCACAAACCTCTCTCTCTGTGTTTTGCTCTAACAGAGTCCAATTCGCCTAATTCTACAGAACCTGACCCCAAAACACTTCTCCAACAAATTGCTGTAAGCCATTCATTTCCCATGTTTCAATTATTTTTTTTTAAGTTTCTCAATTCACGAGTTAATGTGGTTTTTTTTGTTGCAGGACAGTTTTGATCTTCCTCCTGATTACTTTGGGAAGTTTCCCAACGATCTTCGATTGGACGTACGTGTAGTGCAATCCTTTGCTCATTGTAACTTACCACTCAACATTTTTATGTACTAAGTTTCCAATAGTAACAAATAGCTAATCAACAATGTTCTTTTGCTTTGTAATCATGTATGTGATCTGTAAAGCTGAATGATGCTGCATTCGACCTTTCAAATGGACCTGTCTTGGATGAGGTTAGTGCTTGTCAATTTCGTATCTAGCACCGATACTTCATGTTGAAGGTGTGTCCGGTAGACACGTTTCAGTGTATTGGACACAGACACATCACCACAATACATGTGGTTATATTCAACCACTTTCATTTTTAATTTGAAATTATTATCGGTGTCTACGTGTTAGTGTCATATTCATTGGCTGAACCAATGTCTCTGTTAGTGTCATGTTCAATGTCTCTGTCTGTCAATGCTTCATAGTTTGCTACTTCCGATCCAAGCACAATTTAGATTCCACTTAAGATTAATTGTTACAATGATAATAGTTTACCCTCTTTGATTTCCTGTTGATCTATCCAATTTCTGATATGGCATGCATCTATTTGCTTCAAAACTAATAACTGAGTGTTCACCAAATTAGCACTCTTAACTAACTTAACTAACTCAATTATTGGTTGTTATGTACCAATAAGGTGGTTTCATTTTTATGTATCATTTTTTCTTCATTTGCAATCAATATGTTCATGTAAAATTAAATTGAAGCATCTAAGGTTTACATGGATGTAACTTTGTGCTAATCCATTGATTGCCTCTTAAAAATAACTCTGCTATGTTTGTATGCTGTATTTCCAATTCTAAAATTGAATGGGTGTATTTGTTTAATGGGAATGAATATACTTTCTTAGTGTGGTAAAGAGTTAGGAGAGACATTGCTAAATCTATCTCGAGCATGGGAGATTGCCGATACATCATCCTCCCGCTCTTTAGTGGCGAAACTTCCTTTGATGGAGGCTAATTTAACAGGCACTGCCAAATCAGGTAAATGTAAATCCATGAGAAAACTCGTCTTTGAAAATTATGTGGGATTTAGCTTGAAGATGTCTTTGTTGCTTTTGCTTCTTAGCACTTGGAAGGCGTTTGGTATCTGCTGGAAAAAGGTTTCAGTCAATGGGACAGTATGGCCAAGGTGAGACACAAAAGGTATTACACTTCTTAATATGTGTTGGTGGTTCTCTAGCTTCTTTGAAGTTAATGCAATGAGAAAATGATTGACATTTTTGGGGAAATAACTAATGATATCCAAATAGAGTGAAGGTGGGTTCTGCTCTTTTGTTGTATTTCATTTTAATCATTTAACTAGAGTCAGTTTGAACAAACTTTTCAACAAGTACATAGAGGAAAAGGAAATTTAAATAATCTTTCAATGACCACAAGTTTGCTAAATAGTAGCTTTTCACAGAAGTTGAAATAAGCTTCTAGAATCAACTTTTACAGAAACTCTCTGATTTAGCTTTTCTGTACATAATATTTTTTTTTTCATTAGCCAAGAAATTTACTTGGCGTAGTTGAGAACCCCTTGTAAGTTAGAAACTAATTCAAACTAGGTCCTAATCTTGTTTGTTACAGGGGCATTTACCCTCTATGGTAAGAGTTTAGTATCTGTTATAGCTTTTTTTCTTCTTTGAAAACACTAGATTGACCACCCGTGCTGCCGCACGGGTCATATACATTGTACATTAGTAGACAAAAGCAAAATTTAATAGCACAATCCCAACTTACAATTCTAATGTCATAATTTTGAATACATATATAAATTGATTGTGATACATATATATATACCGACATGTTTAAACGATTACCCCTATCTTTTCTTGATAGCCATTCCGAATGAAACAACCAATAAACATTGTCGTAGTTGACATTTGAAAGAGATTCTTTTATCATAGGAGTCAATGATAATCTTTGGAATATTTAGTGTTGCGAGTCAATACTAATTCTTAGTTATTTATGATCTCGGAGCTTTACTTAAGTTACAATGAGTATTTCACCGTATTTATGGCCTTAAAGAAATTTCTTTGGTTACCAGATTATTTGTGCTCTATGAAAACATTAGTGTGTAGCTAGGAATTTGAGCTCCATGAAGAAAACAAATATACTATTAGAAGTGATGATGACATAAATATACTATTGAGTTGAAGGATTTTTTTTAGTGAAACTTTTCAAGTAAATATCATTATCTAATAGAAGCAAATAGATCATCATTGTTTTCTATCAAATTTATATTTGTGTATAATGAGGTCAAATTTTGACAAAGTATCAATCATAAAAAATATGCATGACAAACTGAATAATAAATAAATCTTAAATGTATGTAAGAGATGAGTAAATATAACTAAATATCAACTATTAAAAAAAAGTTTAGATTAGACCGTAGCAAATAGTACACTATTGGAGTATCAAAATATAATTCCAAAAATAATACATAACCATCTAATTTAATATAACTTGATTCTGATAAATGGCAAGGCAGGCCAATGATAGTGATTGTGATTTGAAACATTAGAAATATAAACGATTAGTCCAATAGTGATTGGCTAATCGCAGTTGCATCAAAAAAACACTTTTAAGTCAAGAGATTTAACTCATAGTATACAAAAACAAAACTAATCACACCTGTAGTGTCATTGATTCAGATAAAAATAAAAAGACAATAGTTTGATTAACTGATTAAACATAATACAATAAACATTCATATTTTTTTGGAAATGAGTTATAGACAAAATTAGTTATCATTTTTAGGCAAAAGGAACCATGTGCAAAGGACCATTATATACCGATAGAATGTCACTAAACTTGGTATATTGCAAATACAAAATGAGTTATTGCTATTATTATAGAGATCCATATCTATCTCTGAAGCAAACTAAGGATATTAAAATAAATTACAATATATAGAAGACATTCCAAAGTCCAAACACCAACAGAACACTAAGACTAATTTTACATTCCAAAACATGGAACTACTTCGAAGCACACAATCCCATCATCTTTTATTCCAGCAAAGACCAACTATGATAATTGTCCAATGTGAGTTTTTTGCATTCCAAATTTTCCCTCGGTCACATGACAAACTACATCGTAAAGGTTAATCAATGTGCACCATGACATAGTTTTTTGACAGAAACAATGAGTCATTGGAAAGAACACAAAATGAAGGCTTAATTTCCTGCAACATAAAAAATGAAGAGACATTGGGATTTTGGAGATGAAAACCTGTAGAAAATTTTGGTCAAGGTTTGCCAGAAACTGCTGCTCCAATATTTTAAACTCTTACGTTTTCAAAGTCTCATCTCCTTGATGAGCAACTCAAGTTTTGCTAAATGATTAATGAAATTGATTCAAAGTGCATATAACGAAAAATAAAAACACAAAAATGCAAATACCTAATTCTTAGTAACCTTATGAACAAAAATATGCAATCAATTTCTAAATACTCGGTTCACTGCTTCTTCTGCTCTTGAGAGATAGAAAAAACTGCAATATCATGCTTGAAACATGATGAAACAAATAGCAGAAAAATATATGAGAGTGTGAACAAATGATGGAAAAATAATGAGAGAAACAAAACAAGCGAAAATGAGATAAAGGGTGCGAAAGAAGAAGATGGCATCAAACTAAACTATACGATTCTCGGTAACATATGAAGTTGCTAGTAGAACCTTGAAAAGTGAAAACTGGAGACATAAATTAGCCCACAAATTATCTTTGATAGATGTGCACCACATAAATTGATCATTCACAATATCTTGAATTAACTAATATAAGGTGCTGATAGGCTTTGAAAAATATTTATGTGCATATGACTGTCTTGAGCCGCACAATTTCCTTTTGGTAATTGATAATTTGCCACAACGTTTAATAAAAGCTGCATGGGATATAGTAGGTTAGTTTGTTAACATTTATTGATGTGGGTCATGGTTAGCTATCCTACCAAGTCTGGCACGATTTTTTGAAATTAGTTAGTTAATGAGGTTAGCGATGCATGTTAAGCAGGTGTAGCATAGTAATGTAAAAATTGCGGCCAATTAAATTAGGATTAGGGTTTTCCAATTAGGTTAGCAATGTACTTTAGGATTAGATATAAAGATGTATTATAGTGAACAAAATTTAGGATAGCATGTTGTTATTAGGTTTTAATGCGGAAACTAATGAACTGTAAAAGTATTTGGGTATAATCACTTTTTTTGTTATCTTTTCTTTGTAGCTTAATGTGTGATTAGTCAATCTTAGAACATCAACAAAAAAATTTCCTAATTGAAGCGTATGGATTTCAGGCAGTGGTTAGTGGTTTCCAAAATGCACCCAAGAAAACAGGGCTCGCAGTTTCAACATCCATACCAGCCTTTTATTTAATTGAAGAGAAACATTTTACATTACTGGGCCATGAATGCCTATTCATTTACTAATTGCTAACACAGTGCAATCAATCTTCTGGCTATTTATTGGCATTTCCAAGTCAATTGCTTTTTAATTACTATTACCTATTACATATGTGCACAATAAAACATGGCCAAAGAGTTAAATTTATTCATAGAGTCAATGTTGCCACATTTGAAATGGTGATTTTTATCTAAGTAACATTGACGTGTGGAAATGTTCATAGATCGCAAAAGCAATGATTGCGGCTGGGAGAGCTCTATCTGCTAGTTCAACTTCTTCAGTAATAGATGAACTACCCAAAGAGAAAAATAAGACTCTGAAGGTTCGTAACTAATCTGTCTCTGTTTAGTGGAAGTTTCTTGTAGTGCAAAACTACTGTGATTCAGCAAAATCAGTAACCTGGTTGCCAACTGCAGTTTGGAGCACTGCAGGTTGAAATTACACTCACTAAAGCAAATATTGGGGCCGCAATTGCATTTGTTTTTGGGTATGTTTTCCATTTTATTATTTTTTTCCAGTAAGGAATGAGACCGGGAAAACTTAGTTTTTTGCTAAACTTTGAAATAGGATTCTTACGTGGGAGATAGCTCAAGGAATTCAAAACACTCCGGAGAGTTCTTTGCAGTATGCAAATGACAATGCTTTGATGCTTGCTAAGGTGCTTTGAAATAACTTCTCACTCACATCACCCAACTTGCTTTTGTTAACTACCGATTTCTGATGCCTTAAATGTCTAATTTTTTTGCTGCAGTCTTTGAGGGGAACATTGCTTACTATTTTTTACGGCTCCACGTTGTTGTCCGCACTTACTTCAGGGGGGCTTGTTTTACTCGGTATACAGCTCAAATCAGAGAAAAATTGAGCTTTATGTCTGCTTCCTTCGCTCGGTTTTGCTTGTAAATGGTGGAGTAGCTGCACAGTGTAAGTTTGTGAGTATTAGTATACAACCATAATAAAGTACCAAACTCATGACATAATTGGCAAACAATGCTCATAGTAGCAATATTTTTGTTTAATGTTGCTTTATTCATCCAGATTGGTTGAGTTTCTTTCATCTTTCCTGCCAATATTCTAATGTTAAAACTTTATGTCATTGTAAATAGAAAAATTCAGTTTTAAATTTCTTATCAATGGAGTGATGTGTGTAGCTCATGAGTTATGTTTTTTTGCGGGGTTTTTTCTTTTTAAGGCAAGGGGAGTTATGTTGTTTATTATCGGCAAGAAAAACAAAACACCCTTTACTGTATTGTCATATTCTATGTTTGCCTAATTAGGAAAATTAGGTATATATAGTGGGCTGCTATCTTGTATTTAGAGTTGAGCTTTCGTCCAGTCCTCTTATTTCCCCAACTCAGAATTTAGTAATCACAGTTAGGAATCCAGTTAGAAGTTAGTTACATCTAGCTGTACTATAAAGACACCACTGTACTCATGTAAATCAGATGGAATATGCAAAATTCTTTCAGATTCAACTCGTTTGAGTTCTATATCTTTCCTTCACTTTCCTTGACTTTCTATGCATTTCAGTTTCCAATAGGGAAATATTTGTAGTGAGATTGATGGGTTTTGATAAGAACTCGAACTTGAGGATTTCTTAGTTGATTAATGTGATTGTCTGATTGAACTTGGGTTTGAACATCCTTAACAGATTGAACGACATCTATGTTCCCCCACACCTTGAGACATTGTCCGTGCTTTCTGTTTCATGTCATTAGTCATAATGCCATTTTACCACTAGCTAGAACACATGCACATGCACTTCAACCCTAGTAAGTATTAAAACTCATGGGAGACTTCGCAGTAACCTTTGTGACTTGTGAGTGAACCTTTCTGCATGCTGTTGATAAGTCTTATATAACTTGCAAATGCATCTGCGAGTTTGAGGAAACACAACAAAGTCAACACAGTTGGATAATGTATTCAACTGTCTTTTTTTTTTGTCAATCTGGTATGTCACAAGTAACTGCAAAGACTAATTCATTGATTGGGAGATTTCTTTCACCAGAGTTTTAATGGTATTGCCTTTTTAAGGTTATTTTCGAATTCGTGACCTCTGGTTAAATTAAAAGAGATGCAAACCATCTCATCAGAGCATTCTTGAGTAAAAGGAAAATTTATATTCTATATGACGTATGTTGGTTTAATAAATCAAATATTTGAATAACCAACAGTATAATGGGACGCAGCAAAAAGCAGAAAATAGGTATAGTTAGTATTTTTGTTCTCCACATCGTCCCTTGTCATGTACATCACTTTGTTTAAAGGAATATAGTAATCAATTTTGTCGACCAAACGTTCACTGGCAAAGATTTGAGACATTTATAACTTTATCTAATTGAAGTAAATGTAAAAAAAAACTATAGGTGTTCTGTTTAGATGATGACAGTACTATAGTAGGATCAATGTTGGTATCAAAAGATATCCGACTAAATATATGGATGGGGTGCTATAAAAATAAATATATAAATAAATGGATGTGGAGCAGGTAATTTGTGGATCTTATATGAGGTAAATAGGTTCGATACTGTAATAAAATGTACAGGTAAATTAATGATAGGTACAAGTTAGATAAAAAATTGTACTGTTAAATTTTCCCCAATTTAGTCTTGGCATGTATGGAGCTATGATAGATTAGCAGTTAGGTTAAGGTGACACCATATTTTTGGAACTTTCTGCAGTTTCTGCATTCATTAGGTGAAGACTTTTCTAGATGTTACACCTTACAATTGATTATAATTGATGAATATTTTTCCTTTTCCTTTTCCTTTTCCTTGTTGCTGCATCTTGTGGAATGGACCACACCGCGGCAACTTGGCCATGTAATGCATCCCCAAATTGCTTTATTTTATTTTTCATTCAAGTCTCTTATGCTTAATTTTCTGCAAAGATATATGATTCACTTGGCCGTTGTTTAAATATTTTGGTCACAAATTGATCTGTGTTTATAATATATTAAAGTCTACTCTGCCTGTATGTACTATGTGCATTATTTTTAGGTATGGGAGGTAGATAGGAACTTGAAAAAGGCATAAAAAAAGAAAAGGGAGACATCAATATTTGATTTTAACCAATCATCAAGAGTAGCGTACTCTTGTTTTTTAAGGGAATCTGCCAAATACACCAAAATAATGTAATAATAGTGACATAGTTCATAGTTTCCTACATATATAATTTAACGAAGAATCTTGAATTTGATGACGAGAGTCTAATAAAACACTTTGCTTTTCAAGATTTACCAAACAAATAAGAATGTCAAGCTGATGTACGATTCCACAATTTATAAATTTGGACTTTTTTTCTTTTTTTCTTGAAATGTAAGTAAGAAATACCTAATGATGGTTCGAGTTCAACCTCTCTTCTTCTGTAAGTTGGATATTTTAATGGTTCCAGTGTCCATAGCATCACAGAAAGGGCAATCCTGTAGTAAAAAAAAACTATTTAATAATCACCAAAGGTTGCATATTTCCCTTTCACATCCTTCTCTTCATTTTGTCAACTTCTAGAGTTTTTTTTATATGACTATGTTATAGGTATAAAATATCCACGTACCACCGTTTAGTAGTGATTAATCATTGTCAGTCAGAACTTGTTGGATACACAAGGTTAGGATCTTATTGCTACATTACTAATAGATAGTCCGCGGGTACATGGTTGAGGAGTTTACCATGGCCATTCAAATAAATCATCCTTGACATATTTAAGGAGAAAACATATTTTTACTGTTTGTAAGTGGTTGGAACAAGGCTATTTGGAAATTCCACCTACATTGCAGCCCGTCTCTAGTCGCCTAAATTGCGGCCTTTGGTTTGACTTTATTGCAGCCTCCAACACCTTCATTGTGTTGGCTTTGAGGTGGTAGATTTAGTCTCACATTGGATAAATATGACTCTTAAGAAGAGTTTATAAAGAGAAGACATTCTTCACTTTTAAGCTGATTTTGTAAGGATGAGTTAGGCCCCCAATTTCAACTCAACATGGTATTAGAGCCTATCCTGGATCTATCGTTCGTTGGGCTTCCCGCATAACATATTGAAGCAGGTTCATAAACACTTCTACATACATGGACTAAACTTACATAAAATGTGGCAAACACTTTTCATACTGTTACTCACAAAGAGTATGTTCTTTTTTACAAGATTTAGTTTTTATACAATTTAAAATCGTTGGCAACACTTATATGCTAGAGTAGGAAAGGTACTACAATTCTACGGAACGTTTATCCATAATTTCGAGGGCGGTGATAAGTTGACATTCTTAGATGACATACCACCTTTGTACCACCCTGGGATATAAGAGAGAAGTACTATCGATCCAAAATTACTCATCCAAAATATATTACACTAAAAAAGAGTGTCAACCAATAATTACTCATCCAAAATATATTGCACCCAAATATTTATTTAAAATAATAATATAATGACAATGATATGGATGCATTTTAGTGGCAATATTGCACACAAGTAAACTATACAAAACTACACAAAGGTGGGACACAGAAATGAGGAAATGATAAGTAATGAGGAGGACAGAACAAGTTCTAATAACCCCAAAAGTACTATCGATCATTGATGATTCATTCCAAAATTTAATTATATTCTTTCTGTTGTCATGAAAACCACTAAAAATAGGCACAAAAAAACAAAACAAAAATAACCACAAAATATAGTTCAGGCTATAAAGAGATAAAAACTTTAAACCATCAGTGGGATCCTACTCTATTATTATAAAATGGATGGTATAGAATAGATAGCTTCCACTCCACCATATCTGTTCATATTCACTTCAAAAATCACACTATACTCATCACTTGTGTCCATTTCTACACTCACTTCACGACAGATATGGCTTCTCTATCTTGCTCAGCCACAGACCTCGCCCCACTCCTCACCACCGCTGCAAACGCTACCGCCGTTGCAGACTACATATGCACCCAATTCAACACCATCTCAAATAAACTCAGCGACACCACCCATGCAATAGACAACACCTACCTTCTCTTCTCAGCTTATTTAGTCTTTGCCATGCAGCTCGGTTTTGCCATGCTCTGTGCTGGCTCCGTTCGAGCCAAAAACACCATGAACATCATGCTCACCAATGTCCTTGACGCTGCAGCCGGTGGCCTCTCCTACTATCTATTCGGCTTTGCTTTCGCCTTTGGAGCACCCTCCAATGGCTTCATTGGCCGCCACTTTTTCGGTCTAAGGGATTACCCTTCACCTTCCGGTGACTACAGCTTCTTCCTCTACCAGTGGGCCTTTGCCATCGCCGCTGCCGGTATCACTAGTGGCTCCATTGCAGAGAGAACCCAATTCGTGGCTTATCTCATATATTCTTCTTTCTTAACCGGTTTTGTTTATCCCATCGTTTCGCATTGGGTTTGGTCCGCTGATGGTTGGGCCAGCCCAATCCGAACTGATGGTGATGTTTTGTTCGGGTCAGGTGTAATCGACTTTGCCGGTTCAGGTGTGGTTCACATGGTGGGTGGTATAGCAGGGTTATGGGGTGCATTTATAGAAGGTCCTAGAATAGGGCGGTTTGACCGGACAGGCCGGTCTGTTGCATTAAAAGGACATAGCGCATCGCTGGTGGTGTTGGGTTCTTTTTTATTATGGTTCGGTTGGTACGGGTTCAACCCCGGTTCATTTCTAACAATTGTAAAAAGCTATGGAAATATGAGTGACAAAAGGAATTATTATGGTCAATGGAGTGCTATTGGAAGAACAGGTGTCACAACGACATTAGCTGGATGCACTGCAGCTTTAACAACTTTGTTTAGTAAACGGTTATTAGTTGGACACTGGAACGTGATTGACGTGTGTAATGGTTTACTTGGCGGTTTTGCTGCTATAACTGCAGGTTGTTCTGTTGTGGAACCATGGGCCGCGATTGTGTGTGGGTTTGTTGCAGCGTGGGTTCTGATTGGGCTTAATAAATTGGCGATTAAGGTGAAGTATGATGATCCATTAGAGGCTGCGCAGTTACACGGAGGGTGTGGCGCATGGGGGGTGTTGTTTACTGGATTGTTTGCAAAGGGGGAGTATGTTGATGAGATTTATGGGATCGGGAGGCCGTATGGATTGCTGATGGGTGGTGGAGGGAGGTTGTTTGCGGCACAGGTGGTTGAGGTGTTGGTTATTTGTGGGTGGGTTACGGTCACAATGGTGCCGTTATTTTATGGGCTGAATAAGATGAAATTGTTGAGGATATCGAGGGATGATGAGACTGCGGGGATGGACTTGACTAGGCATGGTGGGTTTGCTTATGCGTATCATGATGAGGAAGATGACGAGTCTATTAGGAAATTAGGGTTTATGATGGGTAGGATTGAGCCAGCCACGAGTGTGTCTCCCTCCGCCACCGGACACGATACGCCGGTGCCAATTAGTGCACCTCCAGTGTGATATCATCACTATTCACTCCTATGATCATAGACTTTTATTTAGACACTTTTAAAATTTCAACATCTCATTTTATCTCTCTCTCTTCTTATGACACCATTAACCAATCACATCTATGTATTCACACACTCTCCCTCTCTCAATGTGCAGATTGGTTTTGGGGGTCTACAAGTCATTTTAGGTTGTTCATATAATCAGCTAGTACCCAGCTTGATAATCTGTATATATTCGTAGACATGGTCCATTTATAATTAAGCATGAAGTAATCATTGAAGAAACCAGTGTGGTCAACGCTCTGTTCTTGGTCATATCATATGAACTAGAATGGAATGCCTTTCTTATGTTAAAAATAGTTTGGTGATTAAAATTGTGATAAAACAAGTGTACATGTGTGATAAATTATGCAGCATATATAAGCTATGTCTAAATTTTTTGGCTGTTAGATCGATAGTCTAAAATGGAATTGGAATTAGAGTATTAATAAATGGGAGTTAGCTAACTAGTTAAGCTTTATATTCATGCACGTGTGTATGGCGCATATAGTTGTATTTTTCACATACTTCTATTTTCTGGATGAAAGATGAAATTAGCAGAGGTTGGTTGACTTTTCTCAATTGCGATTTCCTTTGTTGTAAGCGATTGATGTTGAAGGAGGTACTATGTCCCTCAACCACGAGTTCTCTAACTTTTCTAATAGAGCGTTATGTACAATTGTTTTTTGGGTTTAAACTACACTAAGAAATGCAAAAATAAAAAACAGAAAGATAGAAGGGTAAAAAAAGTTTGAAAAACGCTTATATGATTGATTGTATATGTTAATTATAATGTATAGATAGAGTGTTTGTAGTGTATCTATTTCTTACTAGTTAAACGATGTGACCTCCAATGCTTAAACCCCCATTCAGCTAATTCCGTGGGTGTTGCGTGATAACTCTCTTGTTAGTGGGATCGTGAGGCCTCACATTTGACTTCAATTTCCTCTCCCCGACACGATCTATTAACAATGTCCTTGATGCGTAGCTCGACTAAAGATTACGTCTCCTCCCTCATTCCTCAAAAGTATAGTGTTTTTTAGAGTAAAGATTGTGGTTTTGTCACATCAGTTCCAATATGTTTTGACTCAGTTTTGAGCCTTTGACGACCCACATTATGAGTTAGAGGCCTTGAGAAAGAATCAGACCCCTTGCTCAGCTTCCCTAGCATCACCCTTTCTTCACTTAGCTGAGAGGGTTCATCGCATAATAGTCAAATGGCCAATTTGTGGAGTTCAGATAACTTGGTAGTTTTTTTGTGTAAATGTATGCCCCATGCATTATATCATCGATTAACCCTTGAAAAATGAGATGATGTGACACGATTAATGTAAGTGCGCGTGAGCAGTGTAATCATTGAGCTGTAAAGTAGGAAATTGCTCGTTATAACCCTACTTGGCTTACAATAGGATATGTAGTTACTAGTTATCTTCTGAATTAATGGAAATTTTCTTTTATGTGTAATGTTAATTTCCCATATATTCATTCTTGACATTTGTTAGCCAATAGTTTTATTGCATGACTTGTGACAGAGGCGAGCCGATAACATGATAACCTTTATATAATGGTTTCAAAATTTTACACATTCTCGGCTTAACCTGCAAACAAGAATAAATAAATAGCCGCCTCTTGCATTAATACCGAAAACAAAAGTACACATATTTTTTTTGCTTTTGCACCGATTTCCGACACACCAAAGGTGGATGACTAATCCGGCTTGTGTGTAGAGGCATGCGTACTGGCCAAGCGTTGTTCCCCCTGAAAATCGAACCCGATATTTGATAAAAAAGGAAACCATAAAAAATGAATGCAAAATAAACTAACAAGTCAGTTGTGTGACAACATATGTCCTATAACCATTAACCGATCAATATACTTGGAATTGTCGAAGAACTCCTCTTTATAGAGGACTTCGTTAGAAGGCTGTAGATCAGCTTGGGCTTTAAGTTGGAAACCTTCATTAGTGGGATTACATGATTCAAATGCTCATTCTTCACACTCTGGTTCACGATCGCCTAACCTTGTTGTATCAGCAACCTCATCTATGATTGGCGGGGTTTCCTCAACCGACTTATTATTAGTAAGGACAACTTCTTTGTTGGGAATGCTTTCAGCAACGGCTGGAAAAATTTTAACCTAAAGCTTTAGACACTTCAGGTAATGAAACTTCCCATCCACCCACATTTTTGGATTTTGGCAATTAATCGTAGTGCTTGTAGCATCTTTAACAAAAAGTGTTTCCTTTGTTGCGTTCACTTTTGTTTCCTAGTAAGACATGTAGTTTTTTTATTACCTTCTAACCTTCGAGAGGGATCCACATGTCGGGATATCATCTCCCCAATGCCCTTAATCGTGATCTCCAAAGAAGCATTCAGAGGTATCCTGGAGGCGATCAACCAAGTGTGCTCCACATTTATGTATTTCTTTACATATACTTTATGTTCAGATAGCATAAGTAACTTATTTTCTAGGTTAGGTCATGTAGATGACCCTCTCTATAACTGCTTGAACCATGTAACATATTGAAATGCCTTTGAATGCAATTTTTTGTTTGGTTTTATTCAATTATAATCGGTTCTTAATACTTTTCGTGTGTTTATGAATGTTCACAAAATGATCCAATCTACATGACTATTAACTGTGACTTTGAGATTTGCACTAATTATATATGTTCAATCTATGGTAACTTTAGAAAATTATATTATGCTTTTGTGACAATAGTTTGCGCTTCATTCAAACATTTAAAGGGTACATAGTCACTTGAGACATTAGGGGGTTGTAACTTGAGAAGCGTGCTAGTAACCAGTGCGTTGGCCTAACTATATTTTGCTCAAACATCGTGAAACCATATAGGCAATTGTAGTCATTGGAGCCAGTTACCAAGCATTGAAAGAGAGGGAAAGCAAACATGACATAATCATCGTTTTCTCTATTTCCTTTCGTTTATGTCAAAACAACCATTGCCACGTGTGACCCCCCAAGTTACATAATTCTAATCATATTCATTGTCGTAACATAGGAACTTCACAATCAGTGTGGAAACGAACTTTATAAGTTTTACTACTTGACGACAATTTAGTACACTAGCTAAAACAACCATCACTAGGGTTTTCTTCAATTTGAGTTGAAGCATTGCAATTTATAGTGGAAAAGGAAACAACTTTGGGTTTGGGCTTGGGCTTGGATGAATTGGGCTTAGGAGAAAAAGAATTCTGCTCTTTACCAAACACATTTTGCTCATTCCCAACTGAATTTCCAAAAATACCCATGCGTGAGTTAACCCACGCTAGTGTTAAATCTGTGTGACTTAACTCACGCAGAGATTTACACCTAGCGTGAGTTAACTCACGCATAAATTTACACTAGCGTGAGTTAACTCACGCAGGAGCATTATAGTCATTTCAGTTGGGAATGAGCCTTTTTTGTTGGGTAAAGAGCAGAATTCGGAGAAAAAAAAATGATAATGGTTCGCTTCGGTCACCGATAGCCCCAAAATAATCGCTCAAACCGAACGTACCCTAAACGACCTATTCCACCCGTTAACCCAATAAAACCCGCGCTGTGTGTGTTGTTTTCGGTTTGGTCGGTCGGTTGTAATCGGTTTGTCAATAATTACCCGCCCTAATTTGGATTGTGAAATTCAGACATGAGTAATTTCGAGGGGATTACGAGTTAGGGGAATGGGGTGGAGTGGGGAAGAGAAATTCACTCATTAATGTTTAAACCAACAACGTCAAGCAATGGATTGGGCATATTACGTGCAGCTATAGTTGAGGCCTTCTACAATTTGCCAAACATTGCTACCCATTGGAAGATTGTATAAACTCCATGATACTAGTATGTTGTAATTATATATTTAAGAAAAATAAACGTGAAATAAAACATGATTCAAAATTGCCATTCCCTATCATGTTTTTGGGTTCAGAATTCACAATATCTTCCAAAGTGGACAAAACAAGGATGGAAACAGCACAAATAATTCTTTAATTACGTACAAGGAAAGAATGTAACTAGAAGACATTACTTAGACGTGGGACAAATTTGAAACCGAACTATACGTGTCCAATTGAATTTATATGTACGTCAACTAAAAATCATGGACACTTAGGATTATTCCCAGGCCCACCATAATAGAAGTATGTGCCCCATTCGTTGCTATAGGAGCTTTGAATATCATAACAATTTGTATTTTCAGCCAAGGTTGAGATGCTTTGCACTGAGCTAAGAGTGTTATCAATGTCCACAATCTCAAGGTTCCGAAAGTAGCTTGCTTTTCCGAAACCATCCTCGGCGAAGTGGCCGGAACCCATCTGGGTGGAGGTGTGTCGGCCGTCGGTCCGTGAGTTCACCACCTCGCCACCCCATTCTACCATGGTGGCGTGATCGGCTAAGTGTGTGAATAGCTCTGCTGGCCAATACCCTACCAATGTGTTGTCGCCAAAACTCATCCACCAATTGCCTACTCTTGGATCCTAATTCATATTCACAACAACAAAAAAATGTGAAAAGATTATCCTTTAATTTATGCAATTTTGTCTTTTGATAAAAAACGAAACATTTTTGTTTTAATGAATTTGCGCGTGTCCATAGATTGTCAGTTCAGCGGTAAAAATTTGATCTTATTACCTCAATATTCAAATTTCCTTAGTAAACTAACTATCCGTGCCGTTGTAATGAATAATAATTTATATTTTGCCTTTTTTTTTTTAAAATAAATTTATATGTGGAAGAAATATTGACCTTCCAAATGAGGATTGAAATGTCATATTGGTTGCCAGCATAAGAAGAGACAGGAGAAATGGCAGCTCCAATAGCTATTTTACTATTGGTTTGAATAAAACCAGCACAAAGAAGATTGTAACATCCGGTTGCTTGATAAGAGTCACTCTGCATCACCAAATAAACAACTATGTAAGATTTATAAAGAACAAAAAATTTACAACTTAATTAATTGCAGCTGAATAACTGTAGCTAATTATAGCTTAAACCTATTTAATTCCGCGTAGGTAGTTCGGTTGGTAAACTAAGGGACGTTGAAGGAGTTTGAAGGAGGAGGTTCTGAGTTCCATCCCGAAACTAACATAACTACTAACTTTGCTAACATTTTCCTATACAAAAAATAGCTGAAACTTTTATCCTCATCTTACTATGCCCTGTTTTTTATCATTCCAATTTAATCCCCCTCCTCGAAAAAGATAATCAAAGTATGATTTGGGTGCTAGCATTAGGCCTAATAGTTTTTGTGGGCCTAATTTTTTAGTCAAATAAGTTAGACTATTACTTTTCCCAACCTGATAAAATACTTTAAAAACTAGCAATTTAAATATAGACACGCGCGTAGGAGAGAAGAAATCCTGACCGTCCAATACGTGAATAATCTGGGTCTGTTGTCACCATAAAGCTCCGGACTGACCTGACTAGTAGAATAAGCAAAGCTTCAGAGACCATTTCATTAAATAAAATTAGTATATTTCTGTTTCTCTACATTGAATATAATATGTGCCGTGTTACCTAAGTATCACATATAATCTAATTAATACATGCATGAAATGTTCGGTTACTTCAAGGAACCAACTGAAAATGAGTGTGTCTATACTATATATACTAGTACTATAGTATAGTATAATATACACTGTCAGGCATTAGATTAAAACCTGAATTTTGTAAGTTGGAATTTAATCTTAGTTCTATGCAATGTAACTACATTAAAAAATTGAAATACTAGAAGTCGGAAGGAGTACCTGCCATCCAGCTTCGATGCTGTTAAGATCAGGACCATCGAAGGAACCTGAGAGGACCCAAATTTGAGAGAGACTAAACTCGTTCATCACTTCAATAGATGGATCCCACACACTTATTGATGCTTTTGCACCGTAGATCTCTTGTGATGATCCTGTGTACGCGATCGCATGCTGCACACGAACAAATTTTATTTTAATTATTTGAGTACATATATAATTAGTGCAAAGTCTTCTTCCATCAGAAATAATAAACTACTACTATTATGATTAAAAAAACATTTGTCAAATCACAACAATGTTTAACAAAGTTAAGAGTGTAAGAAAAGATAATATGACTTGAAGTACAAATAAAGCAATCTTGATTACATTCAATTTTGAAATTAAAAAATTATTAAAACGATTCGGTGTCTAGTTGAATTACAACTTTATAGAGTGATGAAAAGAAAAATTGATCTTGTTGACATTTTATTATAATGATAAGATAACAACTTGAAGTTTAATTAATTAAGGATCAGCTAGAATCATTTGCTAGCTAGATCTATCTGTGAAAATTACATTTTGCATCAAATTTTATACTATTTTAGCCCTTGCATTCATGATTTAGTTATCATTATATCTAAATCTTTAATGTCATATGGTAAAATTATACAATGAGTGTATCAAACAATTGAGGTTGAATCTTTTGTTTCTCCAAAAACATTTATTTTATTTAGTTAATGTCATCAATTTAAAAAAGTGTGTGATTATTCTTTATATACTTTTTGAAATCCTTTATTTCTTTTGAAAAAATGAAAGAATTAATACTCAATTATTTGATATTTATTTGGTAATGATATTATTGGAGTACTCCTTATAAACTAACCGACCAACTTTCATAGGTTTTCCCTTCCAAACCACATTTCTTCTCTTCATTTCTAAATAAAGTTTAGGACTAATTTAGAAACACCTAATATCACACTATGATGGTTATATTTCCAAGACTATATAGATACATCCCTAATTATATATTAACCTATAGAAGTCACTACTCAACCCACATAGCATTATTTTCATTCCATACAAGTCATTATCCAATGCACGTAGCATTATTTTCCATAATATATCTAGATTGAAATCATCAAAGTATATAGCCATGTAATAATGGTAAGATCATTGTAGGGAACCACATACATACCTCATGACCATTGCCAGAGAATACATCAGGTGCATCACTGGTCCGAGAGAGTGGAATTTGTGTTCGTTTCTTACCATAATCATACAAAGATTTTGCTCTCAACACATCATGTACTGTACTCCTCCGCATAGGAACCGTTCCCTTTGGACACCTTGTCCCATTTCGATGCCACATTTGCCATGCGTTGTTTCTTACCCCCTCTTTTCCTTTTCCCACCTCCATATTAGTCTTGGTAATATTATTACTATCATCATTCTCATCTCTCTCCATTTTCATAACTCTTGGCATTTCACTTGGCACTTTCTGTATTGAAAAAAATTCAAGTCAGACATTTAGAAGAGATAGAGTATAAAAAAGTTTATAAACATTCTTTATTTAAAAAGTCCATTTTATAAAGACATGTTAGACACAATATAAAAAAAAAAAAAACTAGTATAACGTGTTACATTAATTATCAAATCATCCATAGTCAACTTCCAATGGTTGTACCTGGATCTTGTGATTCTTTAAAAGTGGGTGATCCAAAGCTAGTTGTTTTCTTTTGTGGACACAATCTATAAGATCTCCATCTGGGCTCTGAAATTAATAACACCAACCAAAAAAAGATGATTAAAAAAAATTATAAACAAAAAAAATGGAAGGAAAACTAGAACATTTATTTTGTGTGCATGGTCATTAAAATCTCAACCACTATAATATACACAAACAAACACACATTATATGAAACATTAATGGCAATAAATAACATTACCTCAATGGTGAGAACAGGAGGCTTGTTAATCTTGTCCAAGTGCTTATTAATCCTTTCAAGCCTTAAGCTACTAATTTGTCTATACCTTGTGTAGTTTTGGATGCTGGATGATTCAGCCACAGTACCTCTTTGTAGAAGTATAGCAATGAAGAAAGGCAGAAGAAGAAGATGCAAAGTAGTTTTGGAACACCTTCTCTTTCTCCCAACAATATCCATATCTTTCGATGCAAGGAAAGAAAGACAAGAACAAGCTAGAAAACTATTAGAAGCAAACACAGAAGACACTGAGGAAAAATGTGATTTTCATGTGCATTACCATGCTAAAACACCAACGCAAAAGAAGAAAATGACTTGTTTGAAGGTTTCTGTGATAATAGTATTAATGATAAAAAAGGGAAAGGTTGGTGAGAAGAATTAATTAAGATGTTACTCAGAGACCCTCTTGAACTTTCAGCATCAAATCATCATTGTCTGCACTGCATATGCATTTGATTCATGTATTGATGATGGTGCATGATGAAGTGCTGCTACATGCAGTTTGAACGATTTAATTTTTGGCTTTGTTTGGGATTGAACAAAGGGAAAATTTGTGTGAGGAATAAGAGAGAAGAAGGGTGGGTTCAAATGACTAAGTTGAAACTTATTGAATGCATTCCATTATGAAACCTACCTAACTGAAACAATGCTCCTTTTATTGCACTTCTTCAATGTTGCATCTGCCACCATACACTTCGTCATTAATACTTCTCAAATCTAATTTTTAGACTTACTTGTCCCGTTTATTTTCTCTTTGTTTTTCATCCTATACTATACTTATATAATATAATATAATATACACACATGCACACTACCTTCCTCCATTTTTATAAAACCATTTGCAAATTTTCACATCTATTAAAAAAACAGGTAAATTTGTCTATATATATTGATGTGTATGTGTCGTCTATCTTGTGCATAGATGTTTCTAAATTACTTTTTAAAATTAAAAGAAAAGATGTTTCTAAAATATTTTTGAGTATATATAAATGTGTGTAATATTCACCTTTTATCTTTCAAGATATTTATTAATTTATATTATATTTAAAATAATAAATAAATTTATCTTTTTTTAGAGGAATAATAAATAAAACTTTTATTTATAGACACTTTTTCTACTAAATTGCGGTTGGATATATGTTGATTCTTCCGCTCACATCCTCTCTAATTTAAATTCTATTGTAAATCACCAACGAAGTTGAATCTTCCTAACTTATACTCCCTCCGGTCTCAAATATAAGAAAAAATTCTTGAATAGTTAATGTATCTGGTCTACATTGTAAAGCAGATACGTTAATTATTCAATGAACCTAAAAAAAGAATCTTTTCTTATATTTGAGACCGGAGGGAGTATGTGGTATTTCTTCCCCTTTTATGTTTTTTTTGTAAAAAAAAGTCATCTTAAGATAGGTGATTTAAACTTTGTTCTTTCTTTTTATAATTAACGACTTGCATTGTAAATCAATCCTCTTTTTTTTTTTTTTTTGCATAATTACACTTTTGACCTTTTAAGTATAACGATTGTGCAATTTTGACCTCCATATTTTTTGGTCATGTTTTGATCCCTTATACATGTTTTTATCATTTGATGTGGCATAACTATAATAGTTGGCATGATTTTTTTTAAACATTAAAATCACGAAAAAAAAAATAATAATTAAGGACTTCATCCGCTCTCACTTTTACATTTTTAACAAGTTTGTTTTTAATTTTAAATGAAAATTTTAATTACAAATAAGAAAAACATAAAGAGGCAAAAATGGCTCATAAAAATCAAAGGATCAACATTGCATAGTTAAAATTACAAGTAAACCTTTTTCTATACTTCTCTTTTCTTTCCATTTCCACATCCCTCCAATAAAAATATAAAAAAATGGGTATGAAAAAATAGAATTTTCCTTAACATTTTCCTTGAAACAGCACATCTTCTCTCGCTCTCTCTAGCTTGCTTTCCTTCACAGTCTCTCCATCCTTTTGCTTAACCTTTTTCTCAAAATCTGACGAATTAAATGATACTCATTTGGTGGAGAGTTTTCCACGTGGGGCTGACCTGCTTTTCAATTTTATTTCATCACCTAAATAAAATTTACATAGGATATATATCCAAATTATTCAAATAGAAATAGGTGATCTATGCACTATGCTACCCTCTTAATGTGAGCCTAATTCCACTAGACTTACCTCTCACGAGCCATGAACAAGTCCTCTCATAATATTTACCTATGTATTTCCTTTTCCGTTCAATTACCAGAATAACAATTAAACAATGGAAAATATTAAGGAGATGCATGAAGCCGTAGAGAAGGAAAAGTCACCTAAATTATATTGGTACGGTGGTACCGCTAACTCAAATTGACATTAACATATTATTATAAACAAGAAGAAAAAAACTTTGGGTATAAACTATACCCCAAAAAACAAAAGAAAGATTAATGGAAATGAAAAAAATATATGATAGAAATCTCTAACGAAAGAAATCTGACCTAATAAAGTTAGGATAGAGCCTAACCCAATAACATGTCAAAACACAAGAATTACCTTCCTTTAAATATAGAAAATCTTAAAGCGAAATAAAATCAATTGCAAACAATTGAATCCTTTATACAAGCGGAAACAAAAGAGTACGTTCATCAATGCTCAAAGAAAATGTCATATGACTCATATCTTAAATTGCACTTGTCTAAATGAGGTCATATTCATGCCATTTAAAAACTAAATTCAATCTCAAAATTAGTAAAAATGAAGAAATATCTCATTTAATTACGAAGCTCTTCTCTGACTTCATTATTGAAGTCCCACATTAAAAAACTCACTTCCAACGTCTTCTTTTGTACAAGAGTGTACTAAGTTATATTCTTTTGAGAGGTAAGTTATCTTGTGTTTTGAGAAAATGGAATTATTTGTGTCAAAAAAGGATCAATGTGATTCTGATACGTAATGTTTTCTAATAAAAATTGTAAAATCCTTCTTAAGTTGATGTTTTAATGATAACAAGCTTTATTAAACATAGTGATCAAATTGATTATGATATGTAATATATTTTTAACAAGTTTTTTAAGTGATCTTTGAAACATGAATATATGATATTACAAATGCACATATATTCAAAGAAATATGAAAATCTTAACAACACCAAGTGCTAAGAAGGACTTCATAATGACCAGAAGTACTTCAGAACGAGATTAGAACCGTCTCATAAGTACTACAAAATTGAAGAGCAAATATGAGATGAAAATATTCATGTCAATCTCCTAAACAAAATTCTTCTATGTAAAGGAACTTCAAATTAGACATTAGATTGCAGATCAAAAGAACTTCAGAACGACTAAACCAAAAAGTTGGCAATTGGTGTTCAACATTGATTGTCATCTTAGAAGTCAAAATTAAGTTTTTGTAGAAAGGAACGAAAATCAACTACACCTGATGGTTTGGTGTGGCAAAATTATAGAAGAAACTATTTAGTGTACATGTGATTTATAATACGATATATATATTAGTAATGCGAAAAATGAAACAAAAAAGCACCACAACAAAATGGCCAAGACAAGTCTGTTTCACCTCTATGTCTCAGGTTCAAGTCAAAATGGACTATCTACCGTTGAGCCATGTGTTGAATTGTGAAACAATATCGAATTATTTGGTATATAAAAATTGCAAGTCAAAGGATGCACAAGAGGATTAGAATCAAAGATCATAAGCTGGAAATTAAATCTTATGGAATACCGGCTAGTTTCAAGAGTAACTTGGTCACCAAAGTAAAACGGCTAGCTTTTGACTTGCACACCAAGACAAAACTCTATAAAGGAAACCATCATTCAAATGAAGAAGATATCAATCTCTCTCATAACCAAAAACAATCATTTTTGCATCAAAATCAAATCCCAAAAAGAACATAAGCAAAAAATTAGATTGCTTGAAAAAGATCAGAATCATCTTAAAGTTTCATTCTCAAACTATGGATAGCAATCACAGAGACACTCAGCCTTCCACTATATCTATGACACATATTTTAAAGAGTATTTTAAAAGTTCAGATTTACCGTAGTGTGATCAAATTGAACATATATATATATATATATATATATATATATATATATATATATATATATATATATATATATATATATAGAGAGAGAGAGAGAGAGAGAGAGTGTGAGAGAG
>Ga0315914_1003055_pt1 | contig 25555 bp, 10 predicted proteins | sample MpolenodulesMG_FD_203920 | JGI IMG/M metagenome (GOLD analysis project Ga0315914, IMG submission 203920) | Medicago polymorpha root nodule microbial communities from Los Angeles, California, United States - elongated nodules | ecosystem: Host-associated > Plants > Roots > Nodule | place: USA... | reverse complement strand
CATCTTTCAGTGAGCTCCTATAAATGTACTTGTTAATATAACAAGAAAAGATACATTTCTTTTCATTTGACAACTCTAGCATCCCTGCCAAAACAAAGTAGAATCGATGTTCGATGAATTGCTTCTAAAGACAAATCTGTCGACGAGTTTGTAAAAATAGAATAAAGTTACCTCAAACTAGTACAAGAACAAGTCCAGCAAGAGGATGAAAATAACCTGAAAATTTAGTTCAATCCCAAGATTACGCAGCTTCCCGTGATGCAACATACACTGAAACCAATGAAAGAAAACGAATTTGGCGAAAGAATGAAAATAACCTAAAAGTTGAGTGATGAGAATTGCAACAGTAGTCAGTGAGAGAGGAGGTTCAGTGTCAAAATTGGCACACATGTACAAAGGTAATTCGGCAATGTGCACCTCAACAATATGCTTTTCAAGTTTTAGAAGAAATGCGGAAACAAAGAAAATATCATGTTGTAACTGAGATATTAGAAAATATACTGCACAATATTATCCAAGAAAAAACACAACCTATACATCACCTAAAATTTGTAGCAGAGTTGAATTATCATATAAATTATGTGGTCTAACGTTGAAAAAGCTAAATTACAAGAAACATTCATAGCTTAGGAACTTTTCTGTTTTATTTCTTTTGTGGAGTTTCTAGTAAGACATGGTAAAATATCGCTCGAAACCAAAATCATACAGAACCTGATTATTGCATATTTAATTAGAAAATCAAAAGCATTCCACCACAAAATTAAGATTTACCCCCAATAAAACAAAGCTCTGTTTCAACTGGTATTAGAAGATCATCCTTTATCATAACAATATTTCGTTAAATGAAGTACACCTGCAAAATCCTGCAAACTCGAGCTGTAGCGCAAGCTTACAAACCCAGTGACAAAAAGAACAACAATCACTTTAGTATTTTAGACTTGATAAACCTTTACAGATGCTTCAATATTCAGTGACATCAACAAGTTGTTAAAAACACAACACATATGGTACATTCTCATTCTAAATAAGTTGAAATCAACTAGCATGCAGGGCCAAATATCACCTACCTAAGCTATAAATCCAGCATGCATATACAAAAGGCCAACTAAAGATGAATATAAAACAAGTGCACTGAGCCAAAATACTACCATGGTTCATCAATAATTCAACAAGAATTTAACTTTTGACATCCTTAATAGTCTGCACTAGTGACTTCAATTCATACCACATGGACATATCTTGATAAATCAGGAACTATTAAATTAAATGCAAGGTACTTAATAGAAAGGAACCTTATCAAATCTTTGTCAGCCTTTCATGGAATTCAACCACCGAGAGCTTTCCCACAAACTACAGTGAGCCAAATTGGCCATACACCAGCAACATGTTCCCCATGTAAAAACTTCCATGGATTACTTAGCTTTGGATTGGGCTGTGATCTTTTTCCATCTTCACCTTGACATTGCTGAAACCTGTCACCGTTCTCAGTGTCTAGATACCACACTCTTTTCCTCACAATTACTTGGCGTCGTGCCACCGAGGCATCATCAACCTTCCTGTTAAAACAATTGAAGTTTACAACCAAATCTCACACCAAATGCAACTAAGAATTATAGTCAAAATGAATAGAAATTAGACAATCACTATTTCATGCAACCTTGCATTAATTTAAACACTTAGAAGAATGGAAGGAGCAAAAGTTAAATGATTAAACAGAGTTTCCATACAAAATATAGTTTGGTTAATGGAGAACATAGAAACAAAAATGTGAAATGTAAAACAAACCCAAAAACAAACACGAAAATGAAACAAAGAGAAATAATGCGTGTTTTCATACGAGGCTTACAACAATTGCAGAGAGAGAGGGAGAGTGAGGCTTCCTCATCGTTATTGTCGTCGAGGCTTCATCACCTCTAAACGATAGAATGATTGAAGAGGAACAATTTCACAATGATTATGATTCATGTGAGATGGGAATGGATTAATGATTGAAGAAGGATAGATGACAAAGGTTGAGATGGGAATGAATTTCACGTGGCTGGGTCACCACACGAGATGAACAAAGAGAGGAACAAAGCTATCTACCAACGATGGTTGAAGATCCAAATTCCTTTCCAAAATTCATCACAACTTTGTAGAGCTATTGAAATTTATGATCCAGTTGAAAGAAGAAGAACGATTGAAGTACATAACGAGTTTTCCCCCTTTTGATTTTATTAGGGTTCAAACACGGTAGGGAGATGAGGATGAGTGACGATCGAAGATGAAGAGTGTTAGGGTTAAATCAATTGAAGAGAAAGGGTTTCAAGTGAGTGATGAACGGTTTTATGGGTTAAATCTATGGAGATAATGATAATAATAATAAAATAATAAATAATAATAATAATAATAATAAGAGTTGTGTTTCAGTGAAGAAGAGTTTAGATAGTGCGTGAACTCGTTTTGAGAATGGTTAGCGGGAATTGAAAAAACAATTGCGCGATTTTTTTTTAATTTAATAAAAAGCCTACAGTATCGCTTTTAAGGAAACCGCTAACAAAGAGCGTATATATACAGTAGCGTTTTTCTAAAAGCATTAATAAACTCTTCTTTGGAGTATTTATTTTTTTATGTTAATACTTTATGATAGCATTTATACGAGAAGCGTTATTCTTGCGGATAGCCTAAAATAGCGCCCAAAAAAAAGTGCTATTAAACGTGCCTGTGTGCAGTATTTGATAGCACCTCAATAAAAAGTGCTATTAAAAGAGCGCTATTTCATGTCAAAATTGTTGTAGTGAAGCTTAGGAAGCTTTAACATTTGTGTGCGGCGTATCTTTTATCATGCAAATAAAGAGTTGAAACAAAGGACGTGTAGAACAATCAAGACAAGATGGCAAATACAAGAGCACAAAGAGGTGGAAGAGGTCGTTGCATTATTGATGTGTAACGGGTAGTAATTATTCAGCCATGACAATTCAAGCAACAAATGAATGTGTAACCTCCTCATGCATTGATGCAGCCACCCATTTCAAGATTCAATTAGTTAGTAGCCTTATCAGCGTTGGAGCCTATTTCCTACACATAAGGGGCACAAACTATGAATGAAGTAGATGAATTGATTAAAAAAAATTACACTTATGTACATTAGAAGCCTACTTCCTTAATTCTTTTTAACACTTGCAATTTCATAATTACGGTCTATGTTAAAGTCACCAGTGCCCAACTTCGTATAACTGTGAAAATGACGGCAAGCCATCATGAATTGAATGCGGGGTATTTTAGAGAGCTATTTTTTTTATAGCAAAATGACGATCGTCATTGAGAACTCACATACGTAAGTAGAGGAGTCGAGATTCAAACTCCAATTATAACATCCGGTCTAACAATTTTGACATTTTTTAAGTTGAGTTAGGAGTTTTAAACTTTTAGAGAGCTGCTCTCGGTAACATTCATTTAATTTTAGAGCTTCTTGAAAAATCATCACCTATATGCTACCTTGGTTTAATGTATTGAGTGGAATATTAGGTTGCAACAAATGTAGGAGGGAAAATAAGTGTGCTGACTTTTTGGACAAAATGAAAGCAGGGTATAATCTACATCATGATATCAGCACCTTTGAAAAATAATATCATGATATCAGCAACTTGCTATTGGTTGATGCTAAGGCTTTGTTTGCGAGTTTTGAAGGGAAGGAAATGAAAGATTAAGGAGGGGAAGGGAAGGGAAGGGAGGGAAGGGAGAAAGGAGGGAAAGTCTTCCCCTTATTTGGGAGTTAAAGAAACCAACAAGAAAAAGAGATGGATGGCTTATGTAATAATTTTATTATTTTATCATTTTTTTCTCTTAAAATAATACATTGTGCTATACTTTGTAATTTATCTTATAAATTATAATTGAAATTTTGAATTATTATGAGGACAAAATTGTCAATTTGTATGTTTAACCCTTTAATGAGGGATTTTGGAATTCGACAAATGAAGCCCTTCAAAACCCCAAAAACCTTTCCCTGATTTTTTAAAACTCGCAAACAAGAGTTTACCTCTAAGTAAGCTTTTCCTTCCCTTCCCCTTTCCTCCAAAACCCAACTCGCAAACAAAGTCTAAGAGAGTCATTTTACTAGGATCTAGTTTTTAAATTTTTGTTTTCCTAAATCACCAAATAAATTTTTAAAAAACCGACAACAAAACAATTTGAATTATCTATTCAATAACTGTGTTATTTTTTACCTTTCCTTTTCGGCCATTCTGACTTTTAAAATTAAAATATATATACAAATGATGAGATGACTCGCCTTTACTCTCTAAAACCAAATATTTCTTAGAAAGAGAATCATTTTCTTTACAATAGAAAAGACAATTTTTGTGTTCTTTTTATTTGTGTGTACAGTTTGTCTTTGTTTAGCTACTTCCCTAATTCAAACCATGAATTAAAAAGTTGAGCATATAATTTATGTAATTTTCTAGATGTCTTTACAATGAATCAACAAATATTCCTCTTTCAAAAAGAAAAACCAATATTCTTCAAACAAAAAGGTCATCCAAGCTGTTGATGTTGGCATTATTCGCATCTATATTTAGCCATACAGCCAGGACTTGCACCGATTCTTGTATTCGTGTCTCTGTTCCTTTCATATATTTAATTTAAAGTGCATTTAATCTCAGATGAATGCTTGCAACACACATTTTAATACACATTTTAATACACATTTTTCAACACATTCTCTTTGATCTGTTTAAATTCACACGAGTTCCACTAAATCATGTGGGTCCCATATAAATTTGGTGGGACGTATGTGAATTTTAACCAATCAAAAAGAGTGTGTTGGAAAGTATGTGTTAAAATGTGTGTCGCTAGCATTTATCTTAATCTCATCTGAATTTCTATCTCAATTATATACAAATCAATTAATATAAAATAAGCAAACTCTACGTGTGGTATTTGACATTTCTAATTTTTACACCATTCTTGTACTTTTATATTTCTCCATTATTATCATCATATCATATCACATTCTCTCTTCCATTATTTTTTTTGGAAGAGTTCTCTCTTCCATTATCATCGCTAGTATATCTTTATAGTATGAGCATCGCTATTTACCTAGAGAGATTTTACCAATAATTGATCAAAAAAAGTCTCAGTCGATTAAATTTATTATTTGTCGAAAATCAAGGGAGGTAATGGTGCGTAATTAATGAAAGGTGTTTGCAAATACACTATCTTGAAATTTTCTTGATAGAGTTTGTCACTGAAAAATTCTTTATCCGTTGACGAAGGCCAAGACAAGATATGGACAGTTTCACCCAACTCTTCCAACTCCAACGTCTTTGAACTATATTTAAAGAAAAAAATTAATCACACAAATGTGCAATTGTGCCAGCTGTGGCACCATATATAGCATATATCATGGCACATACTTATCGTGTGAAAGAAGCCAATGCCCAATAGACAAGAGTTAACAGTTAGACCAGACACAGGATTTGAGAAGGATGGACCAACAGAGAAAAATGCCAAAAGAGAATATTATTGTTTTATAAATTAAAAGATAACAATTACAACAATACATCACACATGGGTAGGGTTTGAGCCATATTCCAACTTAAAAGTAATGGAAAACTGACCCATCACCCAACGCACTCACCACCTAATAATAATAATCATTACACGTTACACTTACAACATCCTTTACATACAAAAAGGGAAATAATTAAAACCAGATAAGGATCAAATAAAATAAAACCCACAAAGTTGGCTTGGTTTGGCATCAAAGATCATAAACCGTTGGATTAAATTAATTACTTGACTTGAAAGGAATGGCTCTGATCACAACTGTGTGGTAGAGAGCTGCAAGTGCTGCACCAATGAATGGTCCAACCCAGAAAATCCACTGCACATAAAAAAAATGATAAGGTTAATTAATTGCAAGTTCATCAATAATTCAGTAATTAATTAATATTAAAAATTGAAAATGAGAGAGATTAGAGTTAATAAAACATACGTGATCATCCCAACCAAGGTCTTTGTTGAAGATAATTGCAGCACCAAGACTCCTAGCAGGGTTGATACCAGTTCCAGTGATTGGGATAGTGGCCAAATGCACCAAAAATACAGCGAACCCAATTGGCAGTGGAGCCAAAATCTAATAATAGATAAACATTAAATTAAAATTAGTTTACAAATTATACACATGTGTTGATATATTTCAATTAGGGCATGTTTGTTATCATGCTCGTTTATCAAAATCACAGTGAGCTTACAAGGTGACTCACTGTGATTAAGATAAAATTATTGTGATACTAAACATGCACTCAATAATTAGGGACATACAGGAACGTGGGAGTCTCTGGCACTACGCTTGGCATCAGTGGCGGAGAAGACAGTGTAAACAAGAACAAAGGTACCAACAATCTCAGCACCAAGTCCATCACCTTTTGTGTAACCAGGAGCAACAAAGTTAGCACCACCGTGTTTCGCGGTGAAAAATGTCTTTCCCTCGAAACCCTTAACCACACCAGCACCACAGATAGCACCAAGGGTTTGCATCACCATGTAGAACACAGCCCTGGTCAATGATAATTTCCTTGCCAAGAACAAACCGAATGTCACTGCTGGGTTTATGTGACCCCCTGCATAACATAACATCACAATTTAGTACCATAATAAATCATTACTGTTACCATATAAATTTAATATAATTAACACTGATTCCTTCATGTATTTTTGATGTGGTAAAGTTTAGTTGAGTTGAGGCTCGGTTAATCTGGGCAGGCCTTAAAACTCAAAGAACGTTGATTACGAGATCCTTACTCTATGAGCAAGAGACTCAAACCCTTCCGGAGTATGAGCCGGGTTTTAGCAAATAGACAAACCTAGGTTATCAACTCTTTCATCATGTATTATGTTAATGATAACAGCTGATTACTAATAAAACAAAATCTATTAAAAAAAAGTTGTTAATCAAACAAAACAACTCTTAGTTATGGAGAATCCGAGTTGGATTCTTAGTGGAATAATTTTTTGTCAGACTTTACGACTCTCGATACTTTTTCTCAACTTAATGAACTATGGACTAACAATAAATAAAAATTAAACTTTTGAACAAATTAGTACTAGGAAAATTACCAAACAAAAAAAGAGTTACTGAAATAATTAGTACTATAACACAATTAGAAAAAATAAACTAAATTTTGCTAATAGAGATTTTCACTAGATTTAGAGACACATACCAGAGATACCAGCGGTACAGTAAACAAGGGCAAAGATCATGCCACCAAAAGACCAAGCAATTCCTTGAATACCAACAGTTTTACACTTGGACTCAGATCTGTTAACACCCATAACAGTCAAGATAGTGATGTACAAGAACAGAAAAGTAGCTACAAACTCAGCTATTCCAGCTCTGTAAAAAGACCATGAAGTGAGCTCAGAAGGCTCAAACAATGGAGCTGGTGGTGGTTCCTTGTAGTCCTTGCCATCATCATGGCTCTGAGCTGCAATACCAATTGGTTGTCTCTCTGGGAATTTGTTAGCTCCCAATGAAACATCTTGTTCTTTAGCCTCCATAGCTCACTCTCTAGACTCTTGTGTGATGAATATGCTAGTGAATATTGAGTGGTTGAGGTTAGGTTAGGTTGTGATGAGGTTATTAAGATGTTTGATATATAAATAGAGTGAGTTATTATTAAGGACAAAAAAGAAGAAGTGGGACATGGGTGGTGGGTGGTGGGTCCATTTAATGTGTAAAAAATTGAATATTATAGAATTTGGCTTCTTATCTTTTTGGCCGTCCAATCATATTCATGACAGCAACATAGAGTCGTTTGTCCTAGCTGGAGTGGTTTCTAACCATGCAAATTTTGGACCCCACCATGTTGTGAGCAGCTAGCACGGGGACATCAATCAAAATAATGTGGAAGGAAGGAAAATATTTGAGTATAGTGAGTGGTGAAGTATTTGAAAGAGTAAAAATTCAAAATCATCTAGTGAGTTCTATATCGACATGGACATGATGGTATGGTCCCATACAATAGTGAGACTGAGGAGTGTAGACTCCAATCACCCTCTGGCCGGTGCAATTTGTCGTCAAATAATGCATATTGTACCGAAAGTAGAATCACGTTTTGGAACGTTAGAGTTCTATAATATCGGGATACTTGTCCTGTAGAAGTGTAGAACCCAGCCGCAATGACTAACTACAATGCATCATAGTTGTGCCATGTGGTAAGTGATTTTGTGATAATATGGAGATCAATGAAGAAAAAGTCACTATGAATTTAGTGTATTTTATGAAAGATAAAATGAAAGAATAATATAGAAAAAAGAAAGACACATAGTCACATACTATTCTTTGTCTTAAAATTTCCGTTTATAAGAAAAGAAGATTCTAAAATTCAAAGTTTGATTACGATGTAAATACAAATTGTTTATCTGAAAATCAAATTTGAGTTTTTTCGAGTGATTTGTTTTTTTTTTAGAACTCATTAACAATCACACTTAATCACTTGGTTACACATGTCATGTTCTCCTCTCCTTAAAACTTAAAAGCAATAGATTTGGGTCTGTAATCTGGATTGATGAAGTAACAAATCCAGCACCAAACTGCAACTGTGCACTAGGGATATAGAATTTATTTTTCAGTGTTAATATCAATTACTAGTTAATAAATTTAAAATAAATATTGTTGGTATATTATAATAAAGGGTTTTGCTATAAGACACCTTTTGTGAATGTGTTTTTTAACAAGTTATTTTATGAGTATTTGTTAAAAGACACCAACTAATTTTTATGAAGGTGTATTTTAGCAAAGTTATAACTAAAAAGTGGAAATCACACATTAAGGTGTGAGTTGCTAAAAGACATTAGATGGCTTCTAGCAAAAACCTATAATAAACTACGAATTGTAATTTCTCTTAAATTTTTTACACTACTTTTTAATTAGTATTTAAGAAGATCTAAATAGTTTAACAATATTAGTATGCCTTAATATAATTATTACAATATTTTTTTTGAATACAAACTGATATCATATTTTCAAATATATAAAAAAGTTGTATTTTCAAAGTATGTGGATATTGGTGTTTTTTTCTTTCTTTCATGAATGTGGATATTGGTGCTAGCATGTGTATTATTTGATCGACTTGTTATTCTTGTTGTTTCTTCCATCTTAAATATTCTTATGACCGGTTAGGTATTATTATATGATGATTATTGCTGTGCCTTTAAAAAAAATATTGTATTTTATATCTTATTAAATAATTTTAAATATTACTTTTATTTATTTTAGTTTGGTTTTTGAGTTTGACCAATAAATAATAAAAAAATCATTCGAGAGCAAAATAAAGAGCATAATTATACTATACATTTTTTTAAAATTTATATTACTAATTATTTTCTTAAAAACCGAACAAGTGAACTCAAGTGATTAATGAACTCCACTAAAAGATGAATTTTTAAAAAAAAAATCTGAGTTTGTTACAGTTCTTGGTCAGATTCCATTTACCTGTAGCCGAACCTTAGGTTACCAGAGTTCTCTTCATCTAAGAATCGAAAAGCTAACACACATTTATTGAATTCTATAGTTTAATTAATCTTATTATGAGATTGTACATATATAAGAAATGTTTATATTGCTACCAAGCAATTAGTGTGTAATTCAAAAAAAAAATTACTCCATCCGTTTTAAAATATAAGCAAAAATTGATTAACAAAAATCAATGTATTTGATTCAAAATTTATACTAAATACATCAATTTATATTTATTTTTGTTTACATTTTGAGACAGAGGAAGTAAGAGGTATGACACAAGTGGGCAAGTGCTTGGTGCAGCGTACATACCTATTTATTGTAAAATTTGAGATGAATGCGGTAAATATCAGACTCGATTGTTCGTGACTTTGATTTGGGTGTGTTTGTTTCAAGTTTATCAAATTTATTCTAAGGTATTTCGGAAAAATATGTTTGGTTAAATTTATAATATTCCTAGAAACCATAAAAATAGGGATTATAATAGGTAACTATTTATGAATTTATTCTCATCTCCATGGAAACTTTATTCTCATCCTTTTCCTTGGGAAAATTTTTCTATTCCCAAGAACATTTTATACCGGGAATAAAATTTACTAAACTTGTAACAAACATAAACATATATATTCCTATTATTTTATTCCCGGAAATCAACAAATTTAACTTGAAAGAATTATAGAAATTTTACCAAATATAGCCCACGTTCTTTGCTTCTCGATAAATTAGGTTCTTCTGTTCATTATACTATTTTCGACTAGATGTTCTTCTGTCCATAACTATTCACGAACAAATAATTTATTGTTTCTATTGCAAATCATATTAGATAGTATGGTCATTAGGATATGGCCGTCCAGCCATTAACTTGCATAATTAAATGTTAATTCTCCAATCGGAATATATAGTGCTGGCGTCTACTCTAAAATAAAATTTTACTTGTTTGAACGAGACAATGATTAAGTTTACATGCCTCTAACAAGCCATTACTATAATAGCCTTACGATAAAAATGATTTGAATTAATATACTTGCAGCTTGATTATGGATTATATTTTAATAATGTCACCTAACATACATTAATTTAATTCCCTGAATAGCGTTAATGACTTGTCTAGATAACATTAATAAAGTGAATGGTTGGTGATCATTTTGATATTTGAATCCAGTTTTTGTGTTTTTATTCTTAATTCTTAATTTTCTGGCATATTGTAGGTTATATACATCACATTCTGGTCGAAATAGGGTGGCATGGCCTACTTTGCCCCTTCATATCATGCGTATATGGTTTAAAAATGTTGAAGTTATAGTAAAAAACATCATGGAAAGGAAAAGCGTGAAACAGAGGGTTCTAAACTTCAATAACGTGACCTGTTAAAGTTCAAATTTTAGCTGAAAGAAATATTTATATTAGTGTTTAATGCAACTCAAATAAGATTAGTTTAAGTAAATTAATATGTGAAAAAAAGTGTCCATGCTCATGCTCAAGGATAGCTGATTAGTCTTATAACGGCTATAAATAGACTAAATGAAGAAATTAGAAGAGATAATAACTTGGATGTAATAAAATAAATAAATTATTGTGATAATAATTAAAAAGGATAATAATTGAGAAAGATGATATATACGATGTAAATATCCTTTCTTAGAACGAATTCTCTAATTAATACATATATAATTTCGTGAACCTGCTCAATATCAAATATATTAAGTTTGAAAGATAATTTTTTGTGCTTAGCCTTGAAATTAAAATAAATGTTGAAATGATACTTTTTTTTTGAATAAAATGATTTATGTAAGTTGGATTCCGCGGGTGCTCTAGGGGCATGACAAACTTCCAGACTTAACGTTGATAGGGGTACTTATAGATTATTTATCAATGAGAGGTTTTTATATTGTCGGTAGTGAGAGGTCTTCTTCTTTCTCTCTCTATTCTTTTTATCCAATAATTAGAAGAGAAAAAAAGTGGTTGTCACAAAAGTTATATAGAATTGGTTGAACAAATATCACTCTTCTAAAAATTAACTTATAAAAACACTAGAATTGTTTAAGAGGTGTAATGTAAAGTCAACTTATAGTCCATCAGACGCACAACGATGCCTTGAAGAATTCTATCGTGTAGACGCTTCCAAACAAACTAGTGAATTAAAGCCTATTTGACTCCACTTGTACACTTGAAAAAATAGTTAGTAAACAGATTATTCTCATGTTTTCTTATCATAAAAACATCAATATAAATGAATTATTCTTGAAAATTTATGTTGTTTTAATTCTTTTTTTTGCAAACTGGATTTTCATAATATTTTTTTTTTTGGTACAAAGATTTTCATAAATTTTATCACGAACGTGGTGGTTTTCGCTAAATAAATTAAAAGACTTACTTTTTAGGAGTAAAAAATTAAAAGAATTGAACTTGTAAAATAATTATGGCTTAAATGTATTTATGTTATCTTTTTTTTTAAAAATAAAAATATAAACTTTTGATACCATATTTTAAAAACCAACATTATGGTCCTTCAATTTTATTTTTTCACGAGTCTTTGTTCCCCTATTCATTTTAAAGTCAATTTTGTTGATGTGACATTATCGACTAATGATGTGTGGTGTAGGGTAAATAAACCTATTATCCATGTCATTACTAATTTCCTTAATTAATTTATATATATATATATATATATATATATATATATATATAGAGAGAGAGAGAGAGAGAGAGAGAGTATAAAACTAAAAAAAATAATTCCTTCAATATTTTAAAAAAAATAATAAATAATTTATTAATCAATAAATTACATTCATCCATTGAGTTTATTATCGTCCGCACCCCAAACACCAAAACCTAATTCTAATTCCTCTGCGTCTGCTTCACCTTCCTTCTCCCCCCAACCGCACACAGACTCTCACACATTCACCAAAATGGGTCGAGGCAAAAGCAAAACTGTGAAAACATCCTCACGCCAAGTAACCGAAAGCTACTACGCACGAATGACCTTTGATTTCGAGACCGCCAAAAAGATCCTGAAAGATAAGGAGACTCTTGATATGCCTACTGCTCCTGTTTAGGTTGCGCAGGTGCCGTTTGGAAGAGGTGTTGGTGGTGCTGCTGTGTGGAAGTAGGTTTTGAGTTTTTGTGGTTTAATGAAATGTTTTAGAGTACTTTGAATTTTGTTTTATTTCGAGAAAAAAAATTATGTCGCTGAGTTTTGAAACTCGCTAAGTTGTTGTTATGGAATTTATCTAGGTTTATTTTCGTTGTTTTTCTAATTTGAATGGTATGCGTTGATATAATACATTGTTGGATTAGGTTATGTGATTTGATTATGTGAACAGTTCATTACAAATGGAAAGGAAAAACTAATTGATTAAGGAATGAAAAAACTAGAAAGAAAATAGGTTTATTTTTTAAGGTCTTGCTAACAAGTGCCATAAGAGCATTGCATAAGGAACCCATAAAAAGAAATTATGTCTTGAAAATACAAGTCAAACACTTGTTAAAGTTATAAACGTACAAAAGTTGCTACTTTTAGATGTTTAAACAATGCCCTTAGGTTTGTCCACCATGCGCAAAAATAAAATTGGAGGACCATAATATTGGTTTTTAAAAGGGAAATGCTCAATCAAGCAAGTATCACGATGCTATCGTGAACTACATGTCACAATAAATTGTTTTTTTTATTTCAATTGTCTTTTATGTCACAGTAAATTTCCTTAGTTCCATGGTCTCTTCGACTCACCGCCGCCATAAAAACAAATTGCGGTCGTCGTCTCTTCAACTTGCTCCCACGTTTTTGTGGATTGAACTGAAACCCAAAGCAAAGGCAACAGGTTGCTATCTCCCCTCCATTCTATGGATACGTCTTTGTTCCTCCCATGTCGATTGTCATTACATTGTCGCCTTTCCTTTGTCGTCGTTTGTCGTCACCGTTCTCTCGCGATTGTTTATCTTTCTTTACGGTCGTTTCATCAGGAAACTTCTCTATCATCACTCCACCAAAGACCAAGTTCGATTACAAAACCCCTGATCCACCACCACCACTGTAGACACTTCCACCGGTTGCACTCCAAGTATCTGAGTTTGATTCAGTTGGCCACTGATTGAAAGTCTTGCTCTCTTCCATCTCCTCTCCCTGTATTTTTTACGAGTAATTGTTCAGAAATTTAGATTTAATGGAAGGATGGATGAAAAGCTAGAGTGCATGGACTGTGACTGGTTTTTGGTTGGAATGATGCGTTAAATATATTCAGTCATGCGAAGCAGACACTAGGCAAAACATGAAGTAAAGCCAAGCTCGTGAAAAATTCATGACATTTGTTGTCGCTGTATATAGCAATACTCTTTTTAAAATAGTGGGATCAAAAGTTGATATATTTTTTTTAAAAAAAATAGAGGGATCAAAACTGTACTTAATTAGTTTAATGGCGGTGAGTCGACAGTTCAAAACAACTTTACACACATAATTTATTAAAATATTTAGAATTGTCACATCAGAATTACAATTGATGTGAAACACAATTTATTAATTGGAATTTTTTTTTTTTTATAGCAAATGAAAAATTCACGGAACTACAAAACACATTGAAAACAATAATCTTCTATTTTTTTTAACCGCTTGTATCAAAGTTGTGAAACATTTGTGATATATTCATGAGACTTTTCTCGCGATGTATAACACTACTCATTAATTTCTTACTAACGTTTTATAAGTGGTTGAATACCTCAAACGAGAATTTTGGGTTCCTTATTGTAGCAGCCTAAACATTCAAGGGTTGTTTGAAGATTATGAAGTCACCACCAAAATTTATTAAAATAGAGAAAATATCGAAAAAATAATTTAAAACAAAAAAGGTCTTTGAAACCATATTTTAGGTCATGAGTCGATTATGCGCAAAGAAGGAATAACACCCTATGACATCCGTTAAAAAACAGTTGGCTCTTACGACATTCGTTGAAAAACGATTGCCTCTAATTAATTGTGCAAGTTTTGTTACCTTTGAAATGATATTTCTTCTTTTTATTAAATGTGTATAAAAATTAAATATAGAACAAAAGATGTAATGTGTTTAATTAGAGAAAAAAAGTTTTGTTATTATTGAAATCCCACCAAGCGCATCGATCAATGATAGTTTATAAAATAAAGTTATATCAATTTCTCTCGTGCACTAGAGAAAAGAAAGAATAATTTAGTATTATTTTAGACATAACTTTGACTCACAAAAATGCAATTTTGTGTCTCCTTCCATGAACTATTTTATGCCTCTAAAGTGTCTCTATTTAATATTTATAGGCTTAAATGTGTGTGTTAGTCCCTGCACTTTCACCCAATTTTGGCTTTGGTCCCTGCGCTTTTTTTTGTTTGGTATTAGTCCTTGCACTTTGTAAAACTTTTGGTTTTAGTCCTTCTGTTAAGTATCTGTTAAAAAAACAAAAACTAACGGTGTGCCATGTGGACCTGTCATGGCACGCCACGTGGCACACAAAATGACAAAATTCTATAATTGAAATAAATAAATTTAAATAGTTAATTTTTAATTAGTTTTTTTTTTTATTTTTTTTAAAAGGAACAAGATCCATCATCAAAGCAATTCATTTGCATACAAAAATAAAGTACTTAGAAAGCACAACTATGATATCGCTGACCATCTCTTCAAGCAACAAGAGTGCTGGCAGTTGTTGATTCGTATTTCTATACTGATGGAAGCTTCTGTCTTCTTATAGTAATGAGCAAGGCGACGGATCCTGCTCTCGACCAAAATTAGCCTGAATTTGGAATCCTTGTCCTTCCCATTCCTCTCCAAATGCTTCCTAATTGAGACTGCCTTCTTGATCAGCTGATACAGATCTTCAGGAATTTCATGTGCAATCCCATGCGCCTTCAAGATGCGCAAAATCTTGTTTCCAATAACAGCCTTAAAAACTAATTAAAAATTAATTATTTAAATTTATTTATTTCAATTATAAAATTTTGTTATTTAGTTTGCCACGTGGCGTGCCATGATTGGTCCACGTGGCACACCGTTAGTTTTTTTTTTTAACAGATACTTAATAGAAGGACTAAAACCAAAAGTTTTACAAAGTGCATGGACCAATACCAAACAAAAAAAAGTGCGGGGACCAAAGCCAAAATTGGGTGAAAGTGCAGGGACTAAACACACATTTAAGTCGTATTTATAAAAAAACTTATGTTCTTCGGTGAAGAGTTTGTTCATGAATGATTACATTACTTCAATAGTCAATCATTACATCTTTTCATCTAAAGGTCTCTATTCAACCACTGCAACTTTCCAAATTTATATTTTGAAAATTCCTCTCACAATTTTTGGTCATTTATTTAGTATGGAATTAGTCGTTTGCATAGATTTTCCATCTTTTTATCTATATGCTTTTATTCTTTTTTTTTTTGGTGTGATATATTTGTGTTGATCCATTAAAAATTCAATAAATGATTTGAGCGTTATCGATGTTACAAATCTAGAGGCATGAATATTTCGATCCTTTTGATTTTGTCACATCTGTAGATATTTTGACACTTTATACTATTAACTAAAGTGTTGTAAGTTTGTTTTTAGATTTTAGTGACATTAACTTATGTTATTTTCAATGCATTCTAACAATTTGAATGAGTGAATATTTTTTTTAAAAAGTAACCAAATTGTTTCCAAACATTTTTGTTATGTCCCTTATGTTAGTTTTAAATATAAGTTGTCAATCACATGACAAGTGAAGCGCCACATTATTTCTTGGCATGGTTCAACAATATGAGTTGCCCGATTTTGTTTGTTTAGTGTAAATTGAATATTATTTTTTGGACGTAACTATAAAGATTAATCTCTCAAATCAAATAAGACTATAATAAACGGCAAAACTTTCTCTCAAGAGATTTTACATAGGCTTCATTCTTATTTTAAAATTATTTTTGAAAAAAATACCAACAATCTTCATGATTCAACTCCACAAGTCTACACACATACTTCTCTTTTACTCTACATGCTTTTCTTCAACTCTACAATCCTACACATTTGCTTCAACTAATCATAAGGTGGCTTGTTAAATAGGAAAATTTTATACACTTATTGAATAAGCTCTTAATTTAACTAACCTTTATACTCCGGTAAGTGCTTTAATTTTTTTCTTTTCTTGGTGTTAGCACTCGTTCCTAAGAGAATAAGGTCTTGGTAATTCAGAGTTTGACCATAATAAGCAATCTAAAGATTGCTACATCTAGGAATCTAACTCGGTTTCTCCCAAATGATTTCTCATTTGTTGAAGTTCATTAACCACTTGAGACCAATCACTAGGTTTAAGCACTTTAACTCTTGAAGATGCAACACAACAACTTCATCTATGCACTTGTCCAACTGGCCACGTTTCGATTTCCCAACTGCAGATGAAACGACATCGAATTGGATGCAAAAGTACCACACACCTTCGGATGATTTAGTAAATGAAGTTATAGAAGAATTTGACAAACTAGTTTATAACTGATAGGGATAAACTAACTGATAAATTTTGTGGTGTCTGATAAAATTAACGGCTAAACTAATTTATAAATATGAAATTATGTGTGTATGTGTGTGTTATATATATTATTTGATTTTTCAATTGAGATTACTGGGTAATATTGAGATAAAAAACTCCAAGCTATATTCTACTTAAATTAACTTATCAAAAAACGCTATAAGCTAGTAAAAATAAGATATAAGTTCGTGAGAAAATGACGATTATCAAACGAGTCCTTTTTAGTTGTATGAGCTTATAAACAATAGTGAATGATAAAACAACATAGGTGTCTAGAAAAGCAAAAGAAAATTATCCAAGTTGTTGAGTACCAAAAGTCTGTTCTTGTTCAAGTTAATTTCTGGCAAACATTATGTGGTTCTGTCTAACACATTGAAATTTCCACTTTGAAAGTCTCTTACAGTCCTTTATATTGAATATTTTGCCTTAAGCATACTGCTTAGAATATTGCAAGAGAATTCTTTAACCAATCCTTAATAAATCTCCATATCATGCATACATTACTGAACAAAAAAGTAAAACAAGATGAAAATGATAAAGTATTACTGGAAAAAGAAATACTATGGTGGCACCTTTACAACATACTTTTTTGTGGCTGTAATTCAGCTTGATCCCCAGTAGGAAAGAAACTTTTAATTATATTAAGCTCTCTAATGACTTCAACCATACTCATCCTTTCTTTTGGTGATTCCATTGAACAACCAAGTGCAATGCTAAAAAGTGAAATTAAAAATTTCTCTACATTAGAATGCATAACACCGCTGCAAGTAGCCCCTTCCAATTCGTCGTGGATAATGGCTGGATCCACAACCTGCATAAGGTCGTTCGAAATTGAAACTTTAACAAAATTGTGGAGACTATGACTATCTTCAAACATTTCATCTGTAGGTCTCCTTCCGGTTAGCATTTCTAAAATTAGAATTCCGAAGCTATACATGTCGCCTTCAATTGAAAGCTTAGAACCCATTCCATACTCTGAAGTGAAATAAAAAACAGTTAATACCCTTGAAGTTGTCATGTAAATGTTAATTTTTATGCAAGTAAAAGTTCCAAAACATGAATTAAAAAATCAAAAAAAATCACAACTTAAAAAAAAAATATAGCTATAATATACCTGGAGGAGCATAACCAATTGTCCCTTGTATTCCAACAGTACTATTTTGCATCAATGAGACTCCAATACTTGGGAGCAACTTTGCTATGCCAAAATCACTCACATGAGCTACCATACAATCATCAAGAAGAACATTGCTAGGCTTTAAATCACAATGAATGACAGGTTGCTCGCACTCATGGTGAAGATAATGAAATGCCGAAGCAACGTCAATAATAATATTTAACCTTTGTGCTAGATTCAATGTTTTTCGTGGGCCTGCAAGTTCTTTTGCTGGATGCAACCAACTTTCTAAGCTTCCATTCTTCATGTACTCAAAAACAAGAGCTTTAAATTCATGACCTTTGAAATCTGTACTGGAACAACTTGTTAAAATCTTAACCAAATTTCGGTGTCTAATATTTTTTAGTGCATTGCATTCAGCAAGGAAACTCTTACGAGCTCCCTTCTTATGAAGTTTCAAAACCTTTATGGCTACGAGTGTATCCTCTAACTCGAGAGTTCCTAGGTATACAGAGCCAAAATTTCCAAATCCAATCAAATTTCTTGTTGAGAATCCATCGGTTCCATTATACAAGTCTTCATATGAAATCTTAACCAGAAGGTCAATTGTTGGTGAATCGGAATAAGGTTTCTTGTTTCTTTTCCTTATGCAATAGATAGTTAGAATAAGTAGAAGTATAAGAAGAAAAGAAACCATACTAACTATCACTGCTATCAACTTCAAATCACGATGTTTTGAATGTTTCTCTCCTTTTAAAGGGCATGGAGGTAGGTGCAGTTTTGAAATACCTCCACAAAGGTCAGTGTTGCCTGTTACCGCAACCTCACTTGAATTTTGAAAGACACCTTCCGTTGGTACCTCGCCTTCCAACATGTTAAAAGATACATTGAAGTATTGTAGGAAAGACATATTTTGTAGAGCTTTAGGAATTGATCCAGACAAGTGGTTTCGTGACAGGTCTAAATGTTGAAGGCCTTTCAGTGAAGCTAGAGAAGTAGGTATGACTCCATGGAAGGAATTTCCTTGCAAATAAAGGTACTCCAAGCTAACACATTCCCCAATGGTTCTAGGAATATCACCAGATAGATTATTCTCAGAAAAATTCAACTTTCCGATATTTTCTAGCTTGCCTACTTCTTGTGGTAGACTACCACTAAACGAGTTTCCCGACAAGTCCAATAGTCTTGTTAGTGAGAAGAGACTAAAAACCTCTATCGGTATGGTTCCTCTAAGATTGTTTTGTGAAAGGTCTAAGTGATACAACTTTTGGCAGTTTCCTATACTTAGAGGAATATTTCCTTCTAATATGTTATCTCCTAGACCTAAATAAAACAACTGACTGAGGTTTCCTATAAAGGCTGGTATATTTCCAGACAGCCGATTTCCACTCAATTCTAACACTTGCAACTTTTGAAACTTCCTAAAAGTATCTGGAATAATCCCTTCAAAACGGTTATTTTCCACGGTGAAGAGATATAGCTTCGCAAGATTTCCTAATTCCACAGGAATATTTCCTAATATATGATTGCCCCCGAGATATAGGTTGTTGAGGTTGGACATATTTCCCAAGGAATTCGGTAAAGAACCTCCAAAATTATTGTAGGATATATCAACCACATACAACTTACTACAGTTCACCAATGACTTTATAAACTCCAAATCTTTAGTTGAGTTGCTTCCAAGATTGTTTTGAGACAAACCTATGAGCTGAAGATCTTTTAGCTTCCCAAGATTTGGAACTTGACCCGTGAATCGGTTTTGAGTGATATCAAATGATCGTAGGTTCGATGCATTTGATATGGATGTTGGGATTGGACCTGAGAATTGATTCCCACCGATGAAAAGTGTTTCGAGATTGGGAAGACTGTGAAACATTTTTGGTGGAAGAGAGCCATTAAATTGGTTCAAGTCAACAGCAAGTAGAGTGAGAGATGACATATTATAAAGACAAAGTGGAAGTTTACCAGACAATTTGTTTATACCTACTGATATAGTTGCCAAATTCTTCAAATGACATATTTCAGGTGGAATATTTCCCTCCAAGTTGTTGGAACCTAAATTAAGATTAATAAGAAATGTAAGATTCCCTATAGATGGTGGAATTTCTCCTGTTAAATTGTTATTCCACAAATTTACTTTTTGGAGCTTCCTAAGAGAGCCAAATTCAATTGGTATTCTGCCAACCAAATTGTTCCCTTGCAAGAATAAGTCTTTAAGATCCAACAAACTTGACAAGTTTGTAGGAATTTCTCCAACCAATGAGTTATTTGTGAGGTAAAGTTTTTGTAATTGTACTAAACGACACAATTCTTGCGGGATTGTTCCATAGAAGCTGTTGTTCATGAGATTCAAGTTTGTTAAAAAAGAGAGATTACCAACATAAGGTGATATGGATCCATGCAACTTATATCCTTCTAGTTTCAACTCTGTAACTCTTTGATTCATGCATGTGATTCCATGCCACTTGCAAAATTGTGTAGAACTATTCCAAGAGTCTAAGATTCTATTTGAGTCTTTGGATATTGATTCCTTGAATTTGAGCAGTGCCAAATGGTCTGTATCATTTCTTGATGCATAAGCAAATGTGTTTATGCCAAACCAAAGCAAAAGTGCATGTAATATGTGCAAAAAGGGTTTCATTTGGTTAAGGAACCTAAGTGCTAGAAATTGTTTTCTTATGCTAAATAACTGTATTGAGGCTTGGTAGGATAAAACATACAGAACAACCACTTTCTTTTTGATACTTTATATATAGACTTATATGTTATAGGCAACATCATGAACTCGTATGAGTGACATCTTCATATTGAATTTTGATTTCCTATGCTTTATAAAAATAATCCTTAAAAGTCAAATATATATATTGATATGTCTCTTTTTCTAAATTTATGTTCCGTTCAAATGAAGTTAAGTTCAAAGGTAAATAATTATACATGATCATGTATCTTGACTCTTAAGTTTATAGTATAAAAAATGTCAAAATGTAACATGGACCAACATAATTCATTAGATTGTCCTTTTTATATGATATCAAAGATTGTTTAAATTAAAAAGTTTTCGTTCTAACTAGTATTATAGGAGGATGCCGTGCCGTCGGGACTACCTATGGTTTCGGTTATTGAATCATGCTATTTACTAGTGAGTGGTATTATTGGACTGATCTTTTGGTGGTACATTTTCTTCATTTTAGAAAATATCTATTTTTGTAAACTAAAGTTTAGATGAGTTGGACTTCGGCGGTCGGTCATAGCAAGCTTCAAAACTTAATAAACGCTAACAATGACTTACAAATTACTCACTGGAGAGATCTTCACGCTGGCAGGGTATGAGTCAACTTCTTACCATTTGAGTTAAAATTTATCTGTTATCCTTCAAAAAAAATGTTTTTATCTAAATGGCGTGCTTAATATACATATAACATAACTTGTATGATACAAAACTTATTTTTCTCTTTCAATTTTTTTTTATAATTTTTAAATTATCGTACGTTTGATTCTTGACTATATTTTTTTGTTTTAATTCTCCGGGTTTTCAGGGCAACCAAATCTTGATAATTTGAAGTTCCCACGTGAAATAAGTTTAGCTTCATTAAGAATTTGTTTTACCCAAAAATCAAATTTTTCTTTCGAATAATCGTCATTTAGTAGAGTTCATTAACCAATTAAGTTTAATTGCTTGGTTATTTGATTCTTGACTATGATTGGCATGTTGTGTTTGTTTTTTTATCTTTGAACTTAAGTGTGTGATTTGATCGTGTTTGCCTATATTTCTCCTCAAGGTCTTGCTTGTGTTTGCATATTTACTGTGAATTTTTGTTTTATTTTTATAGATTGTTTGCTGTGAATTTTATGAAGCTACAAAATGATTTTACAACGAAAAATAATGGGACGAAAAAGGAGTGTCATGGAAAAGGAATAGAGAGGAAAATAGGATTCAAGTCTCTTAAATTATAGGTCAATACAGTTAATATGAGGAATATCTAAGTTTTACTTCGGAACAATCAAGACCTTATTATTAGATGCCAAAACAAAATGGGAATAATTCAATTCTCCCTCTTAAACAAGACAAGGGCATGACATAATATGTAGTAATTAGAGGAAAGACTGCAAATTCTAATTGGTGAGCTACGGCTGCAAATTCTTTTACTGTGGTTATCTTAACCGAGGGTAAGGAGGAACTAAATTCACAGATTTTATTTCAAGGAAAAGGAAATAATTAAATTTAATCTCTAAGAGGGAAATGAAAGTCAGATTCCTTTACCGACGCAAGTTCTTCACCATCAAGATTAGGAGAAAGAGTCAACCCTCTCGACTTAATCCCTCGTAAGACACCGTATGCATCTTATCGACAAAACTCTTGTTGAGAGTATGTCCTAGTCTCGCCACTCCTAGTCGAACTTAAAAAATTATTTTTCTAGATAAAAGGATATTCCTTTTTATAAATCATCACCATCATTCGTGAGTTCGAAAATCTTACTCGAAAAATCCTCCTCGAATTATCACCAAATGCAATTGTGCATTCAGTTTGACATGCTCCCTTCGTATAACATCATATAAAGTCATCACTCCAGACTACATATTGAAGACTTGATGGGCAACTGTTTTTGACTGGCCTAAGGTGAAGATCCTCGTTATAGAAGGTTTGAACACACAACCTAAATGTGTTACGGTTCAACCCAACAACCTTTGATCCTCTCCATCTAAGGAACGCTTCAATGGCTAGCTACATATTCCACTGTCCCGTAACACCTCAACGACTAATAACGGTCACCGAAATCCCACATTGATGAAGCACCGATCGTAACAGCCTCTTATCAACTCTACAACAGCTCTTTGCTAACGCCTATAAAAGGCACCCTTCACCAACACGAGCTGCACAATTTCTATCCTTTCAATACCTCACACTTGTAGCTTTATTAATGATTTGAACATCGAAGTGCTTGTAGATAATCCACCTTCAATCTTGACAAATTATTGCTTGAAGTCGGCCATCATTTCTGATCACCTCAAATCAGAAAGTATGTCATCTTTACCTTTTCAAGTTTATTTGAATTCTAATTTCTTTCTGCAGTTTAGTGTTATTCATTTATTCGTTTAAATAGGTTTGTGTTTTTTATTTGATTTCTGCAATTAACATTCAAGTGATATGCAAACCCTTTTCTCAAAATTTAATTCAATTTCTATGTTGGCTTTTACAAATCTTTATCCTTTTGAAATTTTGAATATAGATGTTTATTGCTCATAATTCATCGTTATTTGTTTCACAATCAGCAACATTAATCATTAATTCACGGTATTACTGATCTGCTAGTATGTTACATCATCAAAGGTCCCACCTCAAAATTTCATGTTTCTACGGTTGATTCAAGACATAAAAAGATTTAATTGAGTAGGAAAATATCACATTATCTATACCATTCGAGAGGAAAATCATTGTGCAAATTTTATGGTTAAATCTTCCAACCTTGAGCTCTTTCGCCAAGACTCTCCACTTGCGGATCTCCTTTTCTCCATCAATGGGGCTGAAACTTTTTGTTTAGAGATTATCTCTTTTTTTTCTTCCTTATGTTGTTTTGTTTTCTTGTTCTCATTAACTTTGTAACAAAAAAAATGTATAATAAGAAAACATTTATTTAAACGATTTCCTTCATTTTCCATTCTTTAGCTTTGAATAATATGAAACTTGAATGTCGAATTCTCCCATCCTTTGAATGTTCACACTTATGTAAAAAACACAAATACTCTTTTCGTTGCTTTTTATGAGACTATTTTACAAAAAAGTTTTGTCATTAAATATAAGAATATTTATAAATTTCTAGAAACATTTATTACTCCTTTTTTAAATACACCCTCATTAATATTATTTATATACCTTGAAATATGAAAAGTTAGGGAAATGTTAATTTGTACCCTCAAAGCATAAGTTAATGATTTAAATATGAAAATAATCTTTTGGAATGTGTGTATTGCATTTAATATTTAACTTTTTAATCAATTAAATGCACAAACTTTTATAGAATATTTCTTCTATTGGGTTTCTTAACATGTGCCCTTAGGGCACAAGTTAACACTACCCGAAAAGTTAATATTAAATATCTCTATAGACAAAGGGTAGTTTGGATTATTCCAACAATATTTCTTATTACTCGTGATTTTTGTAAAATAGTCTTATAAAAAGGGACGGAGGGAGTTACTCATCAAGACCTCTTTTTAGATTTTTGTTTATTTAAGGTCATGCTAATAAATGCACTAAGAGCATTTGTTAATAATTCAAAAAAAGAAATAATTAAAGTTTTGGAGAATGCTAATGAGTGCGAGACATTGGTTAAAGTACTAAAATATATAAGTTTGTATCAAAAAGTTGTGTAATTATTGCTAAAACAAAAGCAGTATTGCAAAGACAAAATTTCCTAAATCAATATCATTGGGCGGTCGTTAGCAAGACCTGTAAGTTTTATATAAAAAAAAAAAAGACTTTTTTTTAAAGTTTAAATGCATTAAATACATCATTTTTAAGATAAAATTTCCGCTTAAAGTTTCTTAACAAAATGTTTATGAACACTTGTTGGCATTTTCATTTTTAGTACAATCATTCTAGATGTTTATTAATTGATGTCTCTAATAGAGATTTCTGTTAAAACTTAAAACTAAAAATGAACGTTACACTTATAAAAAAGATAAAAATGAACGTTAAAGTCATATGATTGATTTTCCCTATTTCACATTTGTCGTTTCCTTTGATACGTTTGCATGCAATTTCCTTGGATCTAGTTGATTAACCAACGGTTTGATTATTCCATTTCCCTATCAGATAAATTTGACACCACAAAAATTAGTTAGATAGAAAGAAAAGAATATGAAACTACAAAAATGGTATTACGACTCTTACAGCCACATTCTAATCTCAACGGTAACACGCAAACATTCCATTATCGTGACCAGCGCGAACAAAATTTAGTAGACCAACCTCACTAACTCTTCAAGTAGCTAAAATCCATTCATTTGTGATGATCTTGCATATGCATACTCAAAAGTTTTCGGACTAATATTCACATCATTTTTCCAACCATAATTAAGGTGTATCTAACATAAATGGAAAATTAACTGTATTGTACTCCAAATTTAGACCAATACATTTTACTACTTTTTTCAACAATTTGTTCGCTTTGCAAATTTATAAGATAACTCTACAATTTTATTTCAGATTCAATCTTTTAGTTAACTATTTATAGAACTTTATTCTCTTCTCAAACAATTTACAAAGCTCTGTATTCACCAAACACCCTTTTAGCTGTTCATACTTGATTCAATTTTCAATTCAAATAAATTAAGGCTTTGCTTGATCTGTTGTATGGAGTGGGCCTTTTATGTTTAGCTTATCTTGGAGTGGAATATTTTTTTTTTTAGGGAATCTTGGAGTGGAATAT
>Ga0315914_1003054_pt1 | contig 25558 bp, 11 predicted proteins | sample MpolenodulesMG_FD_203920 | JGI IMG/M metagenome (GOLD analysis project Ga0315914, IMG submission 203920) | Medicago polymorpha root nodule microbial communities from Los Angeles, California, United States - elongated nodules | ecosystem: Host-associated > Plants > Roots > Nodule | place: USA... | reverse complement strand
AAAAAAAATAGTTAGAAATCAGCCAAAATCAATTTGACTGTGAAGAAAAGCTTAGATTGATGTGCAAGATTCAACCGTTAATCAATGATCCATTATGGACAACTTTACCACTTGCCAATGTTAAATTCCAACCAAGACTTAATCTAGTCTATTGTCTAATAAAGTTTATATTTAAAATATGTTTTGGTCTTTTTAAAAGTATGACTTGATCTTAATTAAGTCATTTAAAGAGGTCAATAAGATTATAATTAAAACGATTAAGTCTTTTTAAAGGTGGACTAGCCTACCACTAAAGAGGTCAATAAGTTTATAACTAAAAAAGTTTGTCATTAATTTAATATACCAATTTTAATATATTCCGTTTGTCTTAATCCTATGATATTCTTAAAAAATGAGACTTATAATCTAAAGTTCGTTCATGAGATAATAAGTAAAGTATGACTAAAGATTGTTTCAATCAAAAATCAAATTCAAATTATTCCAAACACTTCATGTTTAATTTGAGCTCATTATCCACTTAACTCAATTACATCAATTCTAATATGATAACAATAATGTGCATTATTACAGCAATCACTTAGATCTAGTTGGATTGCGTCAAGTAGGTAGAAATAAATTTTGTGGTCCTATTTCAAAACTGGACCCCCAGATTTTCAATATTATGGCATAGGGACATCATGCATGCATTTCCTTCCTTAACCATCTCAAAGATACAGAAATTAGAAAATATTTTAGCTTGTAAAATTATCTTGAGAGATCCATTTCCTTCCCCTTTTCATTAATGATTTAATAATTTTTTTCCTAGACTTAGCAACATGCTTAAACACACGGTGGTTGCGGTGAAAAAGGAACCAAGCCTATGCCTTAGGCTTCACCTTGTACCACCTATTGGTCATTAGTAAAGTGTACAGATACCTAAGTGTCTCTTTCATTTAAGATCCGGTATTTATGAGGTACTCTCATTGGAGAGCAATGATTTTGAGTACTTAATAAGATCAATGTCTACATTAAACATTTACTCTTAAGTGTGACTCGCCAATATTTATCATTAAAATAAATGGTTTTGACAAAACAACCAATCTATCTATAATCTACAATGTTCAAATGGCGCCTATAACATGAAAAACATCAACTCCATCTAATTGTTTCATTAACATTTTAGAGTCTTGAATAATTGAATCAATAGAAGCCACAACAAGTTCTGAATTTATGCATTTTATAACAGCTGCTGCATCAGAAGCAACAAGTTTGATAAATAATTTTGTAGCTCATAAAATAAATAAAAATCATGAGGATTAGTAATTCATGTCTCTAATAATTTTGCATAATGCTCCAAAAATTCTGAACTTAGACATGCTAAAACGTTAAATTTGGTAGCTAGTTTTGTATTATACTTTGAAATACAGCCAATTTTACTAGAAGATGAGGATGTTGAATGGATCAGAAACACAGTATCTACATACCGTTAAACATTCCTTGCATGTTTCGAACATTTTTGTGCGGTGAGATTTTCTTTCATACATGAAAATATGAATTTCCATGCATAAAGTTACTTAAATAATTTCACTCAGTTTGAATATGCCTCATTAACATTATTGGTTGCTGGTTTCAGTATCACGAACCTTTTTGTTGATACCACTATTACCAAACTAAAAATTCTACTAATTACCAATATTTTCTGGTATGACTGCATTTGAGTAACACCTCATTTAAGAAAGTAGAATCATTGTCCCTAAACTAATATTGATTATGGTCTATGATATTAAGTGTTTGATCGAACGCTGCTTCCCCTCGCCCTTGCTACTAAAATACCCTCCATGTTTCCGGAAGTGTGCATCTGAAGCGGACAATTTGTCTGTAAGTATGCATACATCTGAATTGATGTTGGGGATGGGAAGAGTAGCCCCCTTTGGCCAGGCCATGCAAATAACTTGGGCAACAAGCTTTCTAACTCACAAGGGTATGCAAACATAATAGATGAGAGGGTTAAATTTTGAGGATAGATTAGTTACATCAATTGTGTTCATTTCACCAAGTACATACCAATGAGAAGGTCTGAGCCATCATAAGATACAGTAGGCAGGAATTTACTATACATAAATTTTACACAATCCCTGATATTGAATAGCATTGTTTACAATTAACATTTCATCATCAATTGGAGTTACTTACAATAACCTATTTGTGAGGATTTTTCTCTTTGCTTTTTCGGCTGAACAAAGAGAATCATAGCGTGTCTGGCATCACACACAGGAATGCAGAGCAACCGCCAGACTAACTCATGATTCTAAGAGGAACTTAGATACTGACGCCATTCGTCAGGTGTCCCCTTTCTTGCGGTCAGAACTCTTAAAGCTGCTGCAGTTAGAGGTATGGCGAGAATGTCATAGTCCTTCGGTTTCTGAATAACAAGAGTAAGATTCTTCTTATTTGTGAAAATGGAAACATCAAAAACCATGAATATGCTAAAATAGGTAGAGTAGTATGCGACAATGTAATTGAAAGTTGGAACTTTTAACATTGGCCACCCTTCCTTGGTAGCTAACTTGTAGCCTTTTGATGCTAAGGCGTCATACAAAGAAAGCGTATTCATTGTTGTTTGTTAAGATGGAAATACCTTTGGGACCTTCATCAACTTCATTTTTGCCTCCTCTAAGGACTTTCTACCTTTCTTGGAGTTGCATTTAGAACAAGCAGTCACCTGTATCAGAAAAGATTGATAAAGAAAAATGTCGCAAATACTATCCTAATTAGAATCAAGAATATCTATACTAATATTATGCATTCTTAAAGGTTGAGTTCGCTTCTGTTTGCATTTATTCATGTTAACAGAGGCTTTCTGTTTCAACTCGCATAATTATTTTTCAAATCTCAATTTAGTTTTTCAGTCAGCTTGAAGTCAAATCAAGTACTACAATAAGCTAGGGTTTATTTTCTTCCATAACGAACACAGTGTTTTTCAAGACACATAGATGATCAAAATTTATTCCTGAAAAAAAAAATATTTTGGGTTAACCTGCCCAAAAAGTGACAAAGCAATTCTCTTAAGCCTTCTCTCTATCTATAATTTATGTTCTTCAACCTAACGTAAAACAAATCAATTGTGGAACCAATGCTTCGGACAAAACCTAGCTCCTCATTTTCCATGAAAAGCTTTAGACAAAAGATTAATAGATAAAGATCAATTGCAAACACACACTTGTCAATAATTCATACAAAATGTTTTCATAAAATCTGCTGAATACATATAAGTAATTATAATTGTGATCTTGCATAATAAATTTTAGAAAAGTAGGACAACAATAAATAATCAAATAGTCAGTATTTTCTTTATTGAAAAGATTATCTTACTAGATTTTCCCATGTCCATTCTCCACCTAGTGCTGCTGGCACAACATGATCGATGGTCAAATTCTCATGCGAAGAGCAATACCTGTTGTTTTCGGATGGGAATCTCATGTCAATGCAAGGACTTCAATATCTACTAACCCAATGGCTAAAAAAAACACAAATTTGTTTCTTCTGACGATGATAACTCCATAAAAATGAAATATTGAGAAGGGGTCTAGAGCTTGTTATATCCATTATACACAGTTCTAAACTATAGAAGCATGAGATTTGTGCTAGTTAAGGGATTCCAGAAGGAGCAAATAATCAAATACATATCAACAAAGTCAAATAAAAAGGATCTATAATTTTCTCGTTTAACCTACCTTGCCTTTTACGTTGTGAAGTAAAGAGTACCTATGAGTTCTGATTAATAAAATAGTAGCTTTTTCCTTATTTAATTAGGATTACTGACAAAACCATTTAATCTTATCTTTCTTTTCTCTTTTGAATGGCAGATGTTAATTGGTTGTTAGATTAGTTTTTTCTCTTTCATCTGGGTTTGAACCCAGGACCTCCAACTCCATATCCCTTAGCTCAAATTTGAAATAAAAGTTCAGCAGAGAGCACTTACTGGCAGGTGTAATTGTCTCTAAACAGTATATTTTTCCGACTAAGGCTGTTCTTGACCACTCTTCTTCTTTTAATAACCTGAAGTAAATGACGAACCTGCACCAAAATTAAATATATGTTGAGCTTATCTGTATTAGAGTAGACAAATTACAAGAAAAACATTCAACAGTCATTGCTTGATGTTATTATTACCAGATAGTGGCACTTGTAAACAGCAGTTAGAGGGTTAGAAGTTAGTTCATTTCTGGTTAGTTAGAAAGTTTCTCATTTCCCCTTCATACCTTCAAATGTATATCTTGGGCATATTCAAGTGTGACGGGATATGTAGCTTATGATCTCAGCACCAATTAGATGCTAGTTCAGAAATGTAAGCTTTCACGACCTAGAACCAGACTAAACATCTAGTTTCCTTTCTTCATCCAAATATGTCCTCACACCTTCTGACTATCCTTCACTTGTTCCTGTTGCAACCAGAAAATCTACCGTAACCAAAAGAAAATCTTCTCATCTTGTGGATTATTGCTGCAACTTTGCCTCATCTACATTAGCTTATCCTATCTCTGCCTTGTCCACTCTTAATTTTATTCTCTTTACTAAGATCCAGCCGCAAGTGGTATGAAAGGTATTCATCTCTCTTCCTTCAATGTGAATATGTTCAGTCAAATTCACATCGTTCAAGTTCAGTCACCATGTTGTTGATTCACTTATTGCTCACCTCATCTATGTAGATGATATTGTTCTCACTCGCAACTCATTGCATGAGTTTGGGATCATTAAATCAGTCCTGCCCTTTGAGTTTGGCATAAGAAAAATTAGGGTCTGAAACTTTTCCTTGGGCTTGAGGTGAGAATGCTCACTCATTCAAAGGAATTTCTTTTATGTCATAAGCAATATTGTCTTGAGGTACTTGCTGAGTGTGGCGTCCTCCGTTGCAAACCAGATAGTACACCGCTAGAACCAGGTATCCATCTACATCCAGCCATTAGTCCACCATGTCTTATCTTCCAGGTTATGGTCACACAGAAGTTGAGCAAATTCCTTCCTAGAACAACTATGTTGCATTTCAAAGCTGCACGTAGGGTGTTGAGGTATTTGAAAGGTTGCCTTGGAAGAGGCATTTTTTTCCTTGGACTTCATCTCTTCAGCATATGGGGTATTTGCAATGCAGATTGGGGGGATGTTCGGATACTCTAAGATCTATGATTGTCAAGTGTTTCTTTCTAGGTGATTCCCACATTTGCCAGAAATCCAATAAGCAAACAATAGTTGCAAGGTCCTCCTCGAGTCCGAATATCGTGCATCTGTTTGTGGCATTTGCAAGTTGCAATGGCTTAGCTATTTCCCGAATGATCTTCATATTAGCATTTGGATGTAGATTGTCACGTTGTTTGCGAGAAGCCGGCAGCTCATTTGGTGGACTAAAGTACATCGAATGTGTATTAACATTTGCCTATAAAAAAAAACTCTGGCCTCATCAAATTACTCCCTCTTCCTTCCACCAATTAAACAGTAAACCTGTTCACCAAACCCTGCTACCTCAACTTTTCCACTATCTAATCCCTAAGCCGAACATGGTTGACATCTATCAATCCTCAGCTTGCAGGAGATATTACCAGATAGTTCCACAAGCACACAGTAAGCGGGTTAGACGTTAGTTCAGTTAGTTTGCTTCTGATCAGTTGTTAGATGGTTGCCAACTTCCCTCAAAGATACTCTTAGGTATTGTATGTGTGCGTCCACGTGCTCGAAGAACCATTTTTTCAAAAAGAATGAGATGATGAGTCATTCTCTTTTCATTTGTAACTTGGAATCATTTTATTACAAAATACAACAATATAAATGTTGATGTAAAAATAGAAGCAGTGGTTTTAGAATGGTAAAGAAGTGCTAGAAATATTAATAAACATAAAGTATAGCTGTGAACATACCCTTAAGACAGCTGGTATATAGAAAGATCCACTGGGGGAGTTCACAGTCTTATCATAATACTCTAGTACATCAGCCTGTATAAAACCAATCATAACTAGATAAACATTTATTGTATAAAAAGAAAAGGAAAGTTAAATGTTCTTGTTGTGAAACAGTTTTTGTGTCTGTTTTCGAAAGTGCACACACACTGAACATAGAGGACTGGGAAATGACACAGCTTTAAATTGAATAAATCAACTACAAATCAATCAAAGAGAAGCTAAGCAAAATCTAAGCTCAGCTGAATGGAACTAACAGATGCATTAAGATGAAGTAAATAGCAAGTACTATACAACAAATTAACATGATATAGTATCACTTAGCTAGTATCGCCCCCGTTTTTTAAACTATATATGCATTCATGTCAATCTCAACTATGAATCGCATTAAAATAGCATAATTCGATACAAATGAATAAGTTGAGCTAAGAAATCTGACCTTCTCCATAAACTCTAAACAAATGGCACGCTTCCAGCATACAACATTAACTGGCCTGGAGCATGATGATAGCAGTCAGAACCATAAGCAAACAACTCAGCAGAAGTCTTGAATATTGGTGACTATACAACAAAAAATATCATGTTATAATTTCATATTATCTACACACACATCACTGAAGAAATGCATAATTGACCAACTCATTATCAATTTTGTTTTTATGTTAATGAAATCATATAAGCTTGGAAAATAAATCAGAATTATTACAATTTCTTAGCTCAGAAATTAAGAAACAAAATAATGAAAGAAAGAAATGACCTGTAAGATATATCCAACACAAGTCCCCTGAAACCAGACAAGCCATCACCCTCAAACACATCATCATCATCATCCTCATCAACAGAATCATATTCAAAAACATATTCATATTCATCATGAACACCTTCACTGGGACGTGCCTCAGCATTACAACACTTCACTTTGCTTCTGAGATATGAAGAAGATGCATAGTGAAATCTAGAAGCAAAAGAAGAAGAACCTTTGTAACTTGTTCTTCTCTTGTGGGTCTGAACCATGAGAGATGACACAGTTTCTCCGTTGAAGAGAAGCTTCAAGCGACCTTGTGCAGTGAACTGTGCCATACCCTTTGGTTATTTAGTCTTAAAGATTGTAACTTTGTTTTGAAACTTTGATTCCAACAAAGATATTTTGTACTTGTTGATCATTCAATGAAACCCCATTATAGGTAGAAGAAGAAAAACTTGTAAAGCAAAAACATTGAAATTTAAGGAAAAAACAAAAACGAAAAAAGAAAGAAAAACATTTGTGTCACGGAAAAAACCTTTGCCACATATTCCTCTCTGGTTCCAAATATCCTTTTGGCTTACCCTTGCTTTAAATTTTTGTAAGAAAATGTCATTTAATTACTTACGAATAGATAATTAAATTCTCTAAAGTAAATTACTATTATCTTATCGGGGTTGAGATCCTCTCCATTTCATATCTACCACCTTGTTATAATCGAACGAATCATTGTATAGAGTTTAATTACTAATTGAGTTTGATTATTTAATTATAATAATAACAGATTTTGAATTCAATTTATCTATTTTCTAGAACAAGTATAAAGTGAATAATAATAACTTTTAATAAATAAACTATTGGTTAATAGTTAATACTACGTATATGTGAATAACAAATTATGAATCCATTTTTTATTGAATACAATTTTATAGATCAAAATGACACTTCAAAGTTTAAAACACGAAACCAATATGATGTTGGGAATTGGGATAGTTAGTATATGACTCTAAGTTTAGGTGAAAACTTCTATTTGATCTATGAAAGCAATGAGCAACAGGTAAAATGCCTCAGGGTCACAAGGAAAGGCAGAGAAAATAGAGAAACTCTCTAATATTTTCAAAGAAAGTTATTATTATTTGAATGTTTGAATTCTTCAATATGTTTTAATATTGCTTGAGTATCACTAAACACTTGGTGGTGAACCTTATTTATACTACTCTAGGAAGGCTCTACATTACAAACTAGAAACATTGATTACAAAAAAAGGTCTAGAGATATGAATACTCTAGTTCATATGACTAGAAGGATCTAGAAACATTAAGATTTCGCTAGTGCTTAATTTTATTTTATTTAGTAGAGTATCTAGTAGTTTCCTTATTATTCTTTAATATTCTAGAGACTTCCATATCATTCTTTAGTGTTCTAGGGACTTCCACATTATTCTTTATTATTCTAGAGACTTCCATATTATTCCTCATCATTCTCTATCATAAAAACTTGCAAATAAATAAACACATGCAAACGTGTTTTAAACTAACTATCTCATTCTAATGTTCGTTGCAAGTCTTTACCACAAGACCAAAACTAAAAACACAAGCAAACATGTTTTAAACTAACTATCCCATTCTAACAAGTAAAAGCTACGCTCGTTGCAAGTTTTTATATGTTGCTCGTTGCTTTCATAGTTACTTATTTGCAAGTTTTTCCAATTCTAATGACCTCCTCCTACTTCTACGTCAAGCCATCAAAGGACTTGAGACTGAGTCTGTATTCCACAATGGTATTCCAAGGCAGTGAAGGAAGTCTAGAATCATCTGACAACTTCCTATAATTGGGACAAGAATTATTTTTCTTCCACTCAACTCCCAAAATGGAGTCAACTTTTTGCTACAGTTGTCCAGTGAGAATTCATATGAAGACTGGTGTCTGGAATATAATGACACAGGGTAATAGTAACATCACACTTTCAACGATTGTCTTCGGGGTTGATGAGGTTGCTGTGCAAGTTATGCATTTGAAATCGGGACATGTCAATCATAATCAATTCATGACAAGAGTTTACCACTAAAGATGAGATCTTTAAACTCTTTAATTATGATCTTTTCATCTTGAGGTAAAACGCAATTTATATACTTTTGTTTTCACATGTGTGAATTTATTTTCTTATGCATTCCATGATGTGTTGAGGAGGGGGCTAGCTAATGATATTTTTTTGACATTCGTCATTAACTTCATTTTATGAACGATAAAATAAGTGTTAAAATAATATGATAACAAATGACCAATAAAATGTAAAGTCGAGAAACATTATGAATCGATTGTATTGATAGTTTTGTTCCTGTGAGCATTACTCATAGAAAAAATTTATATTAATATCCCTTGAAATCTCTTGAAATAACACCAACATTTCCTTTTAATTTAATATATATATATATGTCACATGCATCGTATGGATTGTGTTTACCCATGTTGCAACACTTAAACTTTACCATCATGAAAAACGAGAAATTTCACACCAAATATGATTCATCTCATATTATATTAATTCAATAACATAGACATTACATAAGAATGACACTAAACAAGACCAATATGATGCTTTTAAAAAAGGAATAATATTGCTTAGTAAAATTCATAAACTAATTTTGATCTTGGTTTTGAAAAATAAGATATAATTTGAAAGGACCAATTGCACATTCAATTCACTGCACTTAAAAATAATGAAATTGTCAATTTTTCTTGAAACAGATTGCTCCCAACTAATTTAAATTCATGTAGAAATATTAGGTAATTCAAACACATACAAAAATGGAAAATTAAAAACTAAAAAGGGATATTAGAGCAATTGGGGAGAGAAAAGGGGGAACCGGTGTATACAGATTAACTCGATCTCATAATATGTGTCAAACAAAATATAAAAACACAAATAATTTCATAAATAATAGAAATAATTCATTGATATCATAAATTTGTGTATGTATAAATAAAATCTAATGTTCCTAAAAAGAAAACTAGGACATCCAAAGGTGAGAACTTTTCTGGTAATTTACGAGGGAAACCTTGAAAATTTCACAACATTGTCAGCATGCACCATAGGTAGGGTGAAAACTATATACATATAATAACGTTAGTTTTTCATTATATTAACATTGTTGTTAATCTATCTGCTGCATTGCATTGAAGCTCATGCACATGGCAAACAGTTTTTGTGGACTTTGTAGATCAAACCAAACAAGTTGTGAGTTGCTTCAAGTGGTTCAAGTTGAGACCGGTGAGTTACTTTGATCATGCGCTTTAATTCAATGAACTACATGCTTTTCGGTTACGAGTATTCATTCATTCATGAAATACAACTTAGCTTAGGTCTTGAGAGTTACTATTGTCTATCGCTACTACCACTTGTTTGAATCGTACCTAAATACTCCTTCCGGACACTATTATAAGTAATTGATGTATGTGTGGTCTTCTGACAAGTGTTTTTAGCTTATAACAGTGATCGAATAGAGTAGTATTTAAAATTGTAGGGATGTGTTTTTTTTTCAAAAACAAAAAGAAACTTTAGGGATGAAGAAAATGTTCAACTGCAAGGATTTGTGTACAAATTATTGGCCAATTCCTTAAATCAGTTACAATTATTTAGTTTAAAGATATATTTTAAATTTCAAATCAATAGTATATATATAAAGTAAGGTTTTTTATGCCACATGTCACTTCCACGTTTATTCGCAGTATTTTTATTATTTTTCTATTTTTTAAAACCAATATTTAATTTGGCATAAATATCTCAATAAACCTTTGATCTTATCTATTAAATATTTTACTTAACTTTTTATTGAATTCCTAATATTTTATGTAACAGAAATATCTCAACAAATTGCATACGATACCCTTCATTCTCATATCCATTAAATATTCCTTTTTTTTTATATAGAAAAAGAAGCTTCAATTAGTTACCATGTAATCTTTCAACACCATATTATTCAATTAGTCTTTCTTTAACGAAAAAAAGGTTTCGGTTAGTTATTATATTATCTTTTAACAATATATTCTAATAAAAATGTTAACAATAAATAAATGAGTTTTTTAATTAAAAAAATAAAAATAAAGGAATTTTTGTTAATCATATGTTCACATATTTTGAGCATAATCTGAAACACAAACCTTCTTTTGATCTAACCTTTTTTCTTCTTCAGGTTTGGCAAACACCTATTCTTTTGTTATTTCTTTTACTTATATTTTGATTTTTATATTATATGTATCAACCACCTTCTAATGCTACTTTTTAATATAATATGTTTTTGTCTTTTTGTTATTTTTATTTTTGAAGACAACTTTTCAAACAACATCTTAAATTTTTTTAATGATGTTTACACACATATTTACAATACCTTCATTCAATTTTGATTCCTAACTAACCAATAAATTTCATCACTCTGATTTTTATTTTTATTTTCTAAAAATTATGGCTACAAAATTTGATCTCATTGATATCATAACCATCTATAATAAATACAAAGTATTGAGATTCAAGATTAGGATCGTTTGAATATAGAGAATGTCAAACTTCAAAGATCGAGACCAGATTGATTTATTCGATATGGTTTTCATGGATAAAAAAGTACGTATGAGTTCTTTTTCTTTGTTAACTTTTACAAACTAGCATGACTTTACATTATTTAAAATTATTTTATATGATAATTAATCTTTACGATTTTTATTTGTGATGTTTTATTATTGTTTTTAGAACATTTGTATGTATAGTTATTCACAATTTTTGTTGACTTTTGTTGTTTCTAATATTTTAAGGGAGCAAAATTCAATGTATTGTGTGGAGTGGAAATTGTCAAAATATCAATTTATGCTGGTTCATGAAATAAGAATAACTGTAAGTTTAATCCAACTTGCCATGACTATAGACTATTTTTTTATGGTGTCAATTTTTTTTTATATCGATTGCCTGTTACTTTGTTTTAGCTTTTTTTATTGCATTGGATATCAACTTCACCTTTCATATTTTTTTAAAGATATTATTAGAGTATTAACTGCAAAGGGAGAACTTACAAAATACAAAAGTGGTGTCGAACCAACCAATTATACGCAGAGGAGGGGAGAAACTCACGTGCACACTATCAGATAGATCAACTTATTGACTTTATGTCTGAAAATTCAGATGTACCCATTATGTTGATATTGCAATTGGTTAAGTTTAAATTGTATAGAAGTATTTTTCTTAAGAAATTCTTACGTGTTTCAAATTAAAGTTTACTTTGTATATTAAAAATTGTTTATATTGTTTGCAAATGGGAGTATCGAACACACCCTATAATAATTCAAAACTAATAATTAACGATGTTGTTCCTGAAGTTCAATAACTCCAAACCAGGTATTCACAAATTATTAATCAAACAAAAATCATGAATTAGGAGACCCATTATATATTATATTTTGTCCTTTATTCTACTCTATATTTTATCTGGATTACAAATTTTATTATCCTCTCATTTATCGTTGATCAAATTCCTTTTTCTAGCCATAATGTTAGTTATGGGCCTTGTATTAGAGGTTCTCTCTATAAAAAAAAAAAGGAATTGCTGGGTTGGTTTGTCCATATCCTTGTCTTTTAAAAAAAAAATATTTTTATATGTCCAAATATTGCTCTTAAAATTCGATTGGAGGTAATTTATGCTTGTATTTTTTAAATGTGTGTTAGTCTAGCCAATTTCATTTGTAATTGGAAATCCCCATGGAAACCGCCCCATTCAAGGATTCTTTTGACGAGGACTTTTTCTCCATGGGGTAGGGGATCATACCTTACCATACATACCCCACATCCAATGAGGAATCGTCCGAGAGCAATTACTAATTAAAAATAGTAGGATTTAATTTATTTTTTTCATATTGATGGAGCTCCATTAAAATCTATGAATATACATAAACAAAGAATGGAAATGAAGGACGAGAAAATACAATTTGACCCCGTCCTACCCCATTGACATCTTGAGATCCACACGAACACAAAATCCCCTCTTTATTTAATCTTTATCATTACAATTTGACCCCGTCCTACCCCATTGACATCTTGCTCCTATTTTTTTTTTGTCTTATCTATGAAATTTAACTTTATTAGTGACAACTTATCACTTTTATAATGCATTTTTGTTAATGAGAGTTTAATATCGTTGTATAATAAAAGTTATGGTATAAATAATAGGAACTTCATTATAGTGATATCATGTTTATTTTACATATATATAAATTAAGATACTCTTCATTGAATATTATATAACGCATCGATGAAAAATATTATTTTCTGAATGACCACTTAACAAAAATTAATTTATCAATGACAGGTTGTCTTTTTTATTTGAATTAATTTACTTTGTGAGAACTTATCCCGTGCATTTGAGTTCTTTCAAAGATTCTATAAGTGAAATCTTCTCGAGCGTATTTGCTCCTAATTTTTTTTGTCTTATCTATGAAATTTAACTTTATTAGTGACAACTTATCACTTTTATAATGCATTTTAGTTAATGAGAGTTTAATATCGTTGTATAATAAAAGTTATGGTGTAAATAATAGGAACTTCGTTATAGTGATATCATGTTTATTTTACATATATATATATAATAAGATACTCTTCATTGAATATTATATAACGTATCGAAGAAAAATAATATTTTATGAATGACCACTTAAAAAAAATGATTTTATTAATGACAGCATGTCTTTTTTATTAAAGTTGATTTAATTTGTGAAAACTTATCCCGTGCAATTGAGTTATTTCAAATATTCTATAAGTAACACCTTCTCCAGCGTATTTGCTCCTAAAAACTTGTCTTATCTATGAAATTTAACTTTATTAGTGACAACTTATCACTTTTATAATGCATTTTAGTTAAAGAGAGTTTAATATCGTTATATAATAAAGGTTATGGTATACATAATAGGAACTTCATTATAGTGATATCATGTTTATTTACATATATAAAAATTAAGATACTATACATTGAATTTTATATAATGTATCGATGAAAAATATCATTTTATCAATGACCACGCAACGAAAATTATTTTATCCGTGACAACTTGTCATTTTTGTCGGAGTTAGTTTTATTTGTGACAACTTATCCCGTGCATTTGAGTTATTCCTAAGATTTTATAAGTGACAATTAGTCTAGCATATTTGCTCCTTAAAAAAATTGTCTTATCTATGACATTTAACTTTATTAATAACAACTTATCACTTTTTTCAATGCAATTTAGTTAAAAAAGAGTTTAATATCCTTATGTTAAAAAGAGTTTAATATCATTATATAATAAAAGTTATTGTATAATAATAGGAACTTCGTTATAGTGATATCATGTTTTTTACATATATATAAAATAAGATACTCTTCATTGAATATTATATAACGTATCGATGAAAAATATTATTTTCTGAATGACCACTTAACAATAATTAGTTTATCAATGACAACTTGTCTTTTTTTATTCGAGTTAATTTAATTAGTGAGAACTTATCCGATGCATTTAAGTTATTTTTAAGATTTTATAAGTGACAACTTAAAAAACTTGTCTTATGTATGACATTTAACTTTATTAATGACAGCTTATCACTTTTTTTAATGCATTTTAGATAAAGTGAGTTTAATATCCTTATGTAATAAAAGTTATGATATAATAATAGGAACTTCATTATAGTGATATCATGTTTTTACATATATATATAAAATAAGATGCTCGTCATTGAATATTATATAACGTATTGATGAAAAATATTATTTTCTGAATGGCCACTTAACAATAATTATTTTAACAATGACAACTTGTCTTTTTAATTCGAGTTAATTTAATTTGTGAGAACTTATCTCGTGCATTTAAGTTATTTCTAAGATTTTATAGGTGACAATTAGTCTAGCATATTTGCTCCTTAAAAAACTTGTCTTATGTATGACATTTTACTTTATTAATGACAAATTATCACTTTTTTAAATGCATTTTAGTTAAAGAGAGTTTAATATCGTTATATAATAAAGTTTATGGTATACATAATAGGAACTTCGTTGTAATGATATCATGTTTATTTACATATAAAAAAATTAAGATACGATACGTTGAATTTTATATAATGTATCGATGAAAAATATCATTTTATCAATGACCGCGCAACGAAAATTATTTTATTCGTGACAACTTCTCACTTTTGTCGGAGTTAGTTTTATTTGTGACAACTTATCCCGTGCATTTGAGTTATTTCTAAGATTTTATAAGTAACAATTAGTCTAGCATATTTGCTCCTTAAAAAATTTGTCTTATCTATGACATTTAACTTTATTAATAACAACTTATCACTTTTTTCAATGCATTTTAGTTAAAGAGAGTTTAATATCCTTCTGTTAAAGAGAGTTTAATATCATTATATAATAAAAGTTATGGTATAATAATAGGAACTTCGTTACAGTGATATCATGTTTTTTACATATATATAAAATAAGATACTCTTCATTTTCCGGGGTGCCAACCTAGTTGGGATGTTGGTGTTGTTTCCCGATGACTGTCTCTCTCCTTGCTTAACCAAAAAAAATATTATATAACGGATCGATGAAAAATATTATTTTCTAAATGACCACTGAACAATAATTATTTTATCAATGACAACTTGTATTTTTTATTCGAGTTAATTTAATTTGTGAGAACTTATCCCGTGCATTTAAGTTATTTATAAGATTTTATAAGTTACAACTTAAAAAACTTGTCTTATGTATGACATTTAACTTTATTAATGACAACTTATCACTTTTTTAATGCATTTTAGATAAAGAGAGTTCAATATTCTTATGTAATAAAAGTTATGATATAATAATAGGAACTTCGTTATAGTGATATCATGTTTTTTACACATATATAAAATAAGATACTCGTCATTGAATATTATATAACGTATTGATGAAAAGTATTATTTTCTAAATGACCACTTAACAATAATTATTTTATCAATGACAACTTGTCTTTTTAATTCGAGTTAATTTAATTTGTGAGAACTTATCCCGTGCATTTATGTTATTTCTAAGATTTTATAAGTAACACCTTCTCTGGCTTATTTACTCCTCAAAAAAACTTGTCTTATCTATAAAATTTAACTTTATTAGTGATAACTTATCTCTTTTTTAATGCATTTTAGTCAAAGAGAGTTTATTATCGTTGTTTAATAAAAATTATGGTATAAATAATAGGAACTCCGTTATAGTGAGATCATATATTTTTTAAATATCAATAAAAGAAGATACTCTATATTGAATATTATATAACATATCGATGAAAAATATTAATTTCTGAAGACCACTCAACAAAAATTATTTTATCAATGACATCTTGTCTTTTTTATTAAAGTTAATTTACTTTGTGAAAACTTATCCCGTGCATTTAAGTTATTTATAAGATTTTATAAGTGAAAATTAGTCTAGCATATTCGCTCCTTAAAATACTTGTATTATGTATGACATTTAACTTTATTAATGACAATTATCACTTTTTTTAATGCATTTCAGACAAAGAGAGTTTAATATCCTTATATAATAAAAGTTATGGTATAATAATAGTAACTTCGTTATACTGATATCATGTTTATTTACATATATAAAAAATAACATACTCTACATTGAATTTTATATGAAGTATCGATGAAAAACATCATTTTATCAATGACCACTTGACGAAAATTATTTTATCCGTGACAACTTGTCACTTTTGTCGGAGTTAGTTTTATTTGTGACAACTTATCCCGTGCATTTGAGTTATTTCTAATATTTTATAAGTGACAATTAGTCTAGCATATTTGCTCCTTAAAAAACTTGTCTTATGTATGACATTTAACTTTATTAATTACAACTTATCACTTTTTTTTAATGCATTTTAGTTAAAGAGAGATTAATTTTCTTATGTAATAAAAGTTATGGTATAAATAATAGGAACTTCGTTATAGTGATATCATGTTTATTTTACACACACACACATATATAAGAAGATACTCTTCATTGAATATTATATAACGTATCGATGAAAAATATTATTTTTCGAATGACCACTTAACAAAAATTATTTTATCAATGACAACTTGTCCTTTTTATTTGAATTAATTTACTTTGTGAGGACTTATCCCTTACATTTAAGTTCTTTCAAAGATTCTATAAGTGAAATCTTCTCCAACGGATTTGCTCCTAAATTTTTTGTCTTATCTATGAAATTTAACTTTATTAGTGACAACTTATCACTTTTATAATGCATTTTAGTTAATGAGAGTTTAATATCGTTGTATAATAAAAGTTATGCTATAAATAATAGGAACTTCGTTATAGTGATATCATGTTTATTTTACATACATATAAAATAAGATACTCTTCATTGAATATTATATAACGTATCGAAGAAAAACAATATTTTCTGAATGACCACTTAACAAAAATGATTTTATCAATGAACGCGTGTCTTTTTTATTAAAGTTAATTTAATTTGTGAAAACTTATCCCGTGCATTTGAGTTATTTCAAAGATTCTATAAGTAACACCTTCTCCAGCGTATTTGCTCCTAAAAAACTTGTCTTATCTATGAAATTTAACTTTATTAATGACAACTTATCACTTTTATAATGCATTTTAGTTAAAGAGAGTTTAATATCGTTGTATAATAAAGGTTATGGTATACATAATAGGAACTTCGTTGTAGTGATATCATGTTTATTTACATATATAAAAATTAAGATACTATACATTGAATTTTATATAATGTATCGATGAAAAATATCATTTTATCAATGACCACGCAACGAAAATTATTTTATCTATGACAACTTGTCACTTTTGTCGGAGTTAGTTTTATTTGTGACAACTTATCCCGTGCATTTGAGTTATTTCTAAGATTTTATAAGTGACAATTAGTCTAGCATATTTGCTCCTTAAAAAAATTGTCTTATCTATGACATTTAACATTATTAGTGACAACTTATCCATTTTTTTAATGCATTTTAGTTAAAGAGAGTTTAATATCCCTATGTTAAAGAGAGTTTAATATCATTATATAATAAAAGTTATGGTATAATAATAGGAACTTCGTTATAGTGATATCATGATTTTTACATATATATAAAATAAGATACTCTTCATTGAATAGTATATAACGTATCGATGAAAATTATTATTTTCTGAATGACCACTTGACAATAATTATTTTATCAATGACAACTTGTCTTTTTTATTCGAGTTAATTTAATTTGTGAGAACTTATCCCGTGCATTTAAGTTATTTCTAAGATTTTATAAGTGACACCTTCTCCGGCTTATTTACTCCTCAAAAAAACTTGTCTTATCTATAAAATTTAACTTTATTAATGACAACTTATCACTTTTATAATGCATTTTTGTTAAAGAGAGTTTAATATCGTTGTATAATAAAAGTTATGGTCTAAATAATAGGAACATTGTTATAGTTAAATCATTTTTTTTTATATATATCAAGGAAAGAAGATACTCTACATTGAATATTATTTAATGTATCTATGAAAAATATCATGTTATCAATGACAAATCAACAAAATTTATTTTATCAATGACAACTTGTCTCTTTTTATCGGAGTTAATTATATTTGTGACAACTTATCTCGTGCATTTTGCGTTATTTCTAAAATTTTATAAGCGAAAGCTTATCTAGCATATCTACTCCTAAAAAAAACTGTCTTTTGTTTGAAATAATATTATTTTATCTTTATCAATGACCACTCAACAAAAAATATTTTATTCGTGACAATTTGTCTCTTTTATCATAGTTAATTTCATTTGTGATAATTTATCACGTGCATTTGAGTTGTTTTTAAGATTTTATAAGTGACAACTTGTCTAACATATTTACTCCTCAAAAAAACATATTTTCTGTGTGAATTTAACTTTATTAGTGACAACTTATCACTAATAATAGTGACAACTTAAATAATAGAAACATTGTTATGGTGATATCATGTTTTTTTTATATATTTCAGTGAAAGAATATACTCTACATTGAATATTATTTAATATATCAATGAAAAATAATATATATATATATATATATATAAATATTGGTGAAAGAAGAAGGTACTTTATGTTAAATATTATTTAATTAATAAATGACAAATATTATTTTATCAATGATCTCTAAAGAAATATAGTCTATCAACGACAACTTGCCTTGAATATTAGAGTCACTTTCACTGATGACAACTTATTCCGTGAATTTGAGTTCTTTAAAAAAATTATAGGTGACAACTTGTCTCGTGTATTCTTTGCAACAAAAAAAAAACTTGTCTTTTGTATCATAGCTAATTTTATCACTGACGTCTTATCACTTGCATCTGACTTATATTTATAATTCTATTAGTGACAACTTCTTTCGTGTTTAATAGTTCAATTAATCAATGTAAATTTCTCTCGTGCATTTTAATTATTTTTTAAATTTTAGTCCGTGTCAATATCTTTCACACATTTTAGTTAAAGAAGATTTAATATTGATGTGTAATATAAATGATGGTCTAAATAATAGGAACATTATTACAGTGATATCATGTTTTTATATATATCATTAAAATAATACACTCTACTTGAAATATTAGTTAATATACCTCCCAAGATAAATTATTTTATCAATGACAACTTGTCTCATGTCTTCCTTTTATTTTTATTTTTATAACTAATAAGCAATGAAAATTATTTTTGCATATATTTATGAAATTTATTTCAAAGATAACACAAAAAACTATTATGAGTTTGTAAAATAATTTATATTGTTTATTATATGAGTTTAATGGTGATGGGTTAACGGTACAAAACAACTTTGCAGACACAACCAATCATACTACCACCATTAAACTCTTATTATATATGGATCACATAAATTATTTATATAATAAATTTAAAAGATAATTTTGTTTATAATAGTGTTTTTTTTTTTTGAATGGAATGGTGTAATTTTTTACAACTTATAATTTGATAGAGGAGAAGTAGGACGTTAATAACAATCTTTTGATAACCCCCATTAACAAATCTTTTTTGAGCATTTTTATTACCTCTCTCACCTCAACTTTTTACCAAACAAACTATTGTTTTTGTTTTTACTACCGTCTCTCCCACGTGAAAACTGCCCAAGCATCACTAATCACATCACTTTTACTTTTGTAATTATTTCTTCTTTTTTATTGTGAAAAGTCTCATTTATCTTTGGTACTACTCTACTCTCTCAGGTGAAGTACATTTATCTTTAATTTTTATCTATTAGTCTCTCTCTTGTAAGTGAAGAGAGTAAGAGTTCTACCACTCACAATAGTTTGGGCCGGATGGGTATAACAATAGATCAAAGTCTGTTTTGTATATTGTGTTGACTCCAACTCTCAATTTCCGCATCCTGTCTCCAACACAAACAAACCCTCATTTGTTAATCATTCAATCAAAATGGCAATTGCACGCACTGGAGTTTACGTTGACGACTATTTGGAATGTAAGCACCTTTTATTTTCTCTTCTTTCATTTAACCCTAACCCTAATTTTTCCCCCAATTTTTCACCGATTTTTTCAATTTTGTGCCAATTTTTCTATTCGATAGATGCCAACACATTGCCCGCTGAGCTTCAGAGACTTCTCAACACCGTTCGTGAACTCGATGAACGATCCCAATGTAAATTCCTACTTAAAAACTTCATTTTTTAACCCTAAAATATTTACCTTTTTTTCCATTTGTTGATGTGAAATTACTCATTTTTACACCATTGCATCTAAAATTAGATTTTTATAATAATTATTTATTGTTGTTGTGGTTTTGTTGTGTGATTGAAGCTATGATAAACCAGACAAGGCAGCAGACAAAGTACTGTATGGGGTTTTCATCTCATGGCTCTAAGAAGGGTAATCATAATTATAATAACAATTATATGAATGAGGATGATGATGTTTCCATTGAGAAAATGCGAAAAGAAATTGAGGCGAATCAGGATAGTGCATTAAGTTTATGTACTGAGAAGGTTTTGTTGGCTAGGCAAGCATATGAACTGGTTAGTTTCTTTTTAGCTTTTATGGCTTGGACAAGAGGGTTTTATATATAGCATTTATAAGGCTTGTATGCGTTAATTATTGTTGCAACAAGGGGCCAAGGGCTTTACATTTTTGAACTTAATAATATCTATACATGATATCTAATGAGTAAAGGATGGCCTTAATGGTAATGTGATTAAGTTGTCATTAAATTAAGCACTGATCATATCATGTAGATTAAAATACGTACTTCGAGATTGAGAAATTATTTTATTTTAGATAAATTGTTTTAGTGAGATGCTATCATATAATATCACTGCACAATTCTGCTCTAGGAACAACACCATTCTTCTTGTTTAAGCTGTGTGTCAATTTACATTATATGTCTGATCATACACACAAACACACAAAATGTAGAAAAATTTGCTTTAAGTTGTTTGAGAGGTACACTTTACTAGATGATTGTAGCTTCTATCTTTGGAGTCATGTGAATTTTTTCCATATTGCTTCTGGTTATACATACAAGTAACGCTGTACAGCTTAAGTTTCATGTTTTATTCTTGTATTTGCTTCATTCAGATAGACAGCCATGTAAAACGACTTGATGAGGATTTAACCTACTTTGCTGAAGATTTAAAGCAAGGTAAAATTACCATTTGATTTGCATTCTGATTTACTATGTCATGTATGCACAAATTATATTTTCATGATCAACCTATACAATTAGTATGATCTGGCAACCTGCAATTCTTACTGCATTATTCATTTTGTTCAAATTTATAAAAGAGTATGTTCAATATATTGGAAGTGCATAATTTGGTGTTTCTTGACCTGACTAAAGAAACATGTAATGTAATAATGCATTAGAGAGAAAGAGCACAAGCAAAAAGGAATGTTGTTTTGGAATTTAGGAGTATGTTTTTTCGTGCCCCTGAAATTCCCTTTTTCCTACTTTGTCAATGAAATTGTTCTTTTGGTACTTTATCAATTTATACCTTTCTTATTTTTTTTTTCTTTCACATTTTATTTTATCAGAGGGGAAAATATCACAAGACGAGCCAGCAATTCTTCCCCCATTGCCTATTGTCCCTAAACCTGAAAAGCGCAGGCACACATATGGTACACCTCAATCGAAGAGACTTGATTACAGGGAGAGAGACTGGGATAGAGACTTTGAGCTAATGCCTCCACCAGGAAGCCATAAGAAGGACTATATGATCCCTATGGATATTGATCAACCCATTGATCCAAATGAACCTACATACTGTGTTTGTCATCAGGTTATGATATACACATTGTTAATAATATGTCTTATAGTTTCAAGTTTCCTTGTGGACAATTGTGTCATATTATCTTGTTTTTGCTTAAACTGAGTCAGTTTATTGAAATTTCAGGTATCTTTTGGAGATATGATTGCTTGTGACAACGAAAATGTGAGTTCTCTGAACTTTGCTCTCTTGTGCTGGTTCTGTTTCATAACTTTTTTGTTCCCTCTCCTTTTGTTATTTTGACTGAGTTTTGTTATGTTATTCTTGATAGTGCCGAGGAGGTGAATGGTTCCACTATTCATGTGTTGGCCTAACACAAGAGACAAGGTTCAAGGGAAAGTGGTATTGCCCAACTTGCAGATTACTACCACAATGTCAATGATAAATCTCTGCTCCAGTTGAACCAAGTTCATAAGTAGTCATTGTTGTTTGAATAGATTTTTCACTTTTTAGTGAATGCATAATTTTGGGGTTGTGTTATGATTAATTAATGGGGTAAAAGTTTGATGCAAATCCTCTTATGTAACTCTTTCCCTTTTGACCAGAAAATACACGTGGGATTTGAATGATTTGTCTTCTATTTTGCTTGACTATTTTGTGTGCCGGTTAACACACAGTGATGACATCTAATTTTTGTCACAAGCAATTTTTTGTATATGTTGATGTATATTTTTAAAGTAAAATATTAACAAACAAAACACTAGGATTGGTCTGGTGTGAGGGATTTGAGTAGTATGCATGAGGTTTTAGATTCAAAGTACATTGCCTCCATTGTACACAAACAAAAAAGAGTATGATAGTAACAAAAAATGATAATGTTTGAGGTATGCTTTTGAATTTTATCTAAAATGATTTTATTATTTAATTTTTATAAAAATGATAATAATGGCTTTTAAGCCCTCACTAATACAAAAAGAAATGATAATGATAATTAAAAATGAAAATGAAAATAAATAAATGCAATTTTGGACTAGTTAAGAATGATTTTGGACAAGGTTGTTTTATTAGAATTAAAAAAAAAAAAGATTTTGGACAAGGTTATTTTAGATTTTTTGTTGTTTTATTACCTACTTTCTCCATCCCAAATTATAAGTCATCATTTACAATACCAATAAATCTTTAATGATACTCTTTCTATTATACCTTTAATTGTTATTACTTTCTCTTCTTTTAATTTATTTTTTCAATGTTATTTATAAATGACAATTTTTTAAAACAACTCATAATATCTCTTCCATATACATATTTAATTGCATTTCTTAATATGTGTGAAATAATCAAAACAATTTATAATTTGGGACGGAATGAGTAATTAGTAATAATGTGATTGATTTCATAAAATAAAAAATGTGATTGCCCTGTTTTTTGTTTCCTAAAATATTAACCCTAAATTATACGATAAATAGAGGTTAAGTGAAATAGCAAAAGGAGACGAAAAACAAAGGAAACGGAGTGAAAAAGAAAACAGGTTTCCAAAATCGGTACGCTCTACAATCTATCACCTCATAAGAAAAGTTGTGATATTGCTTTTGTAGAATTTGTTGATTATTGCTATGAACACTGAATTGAAGGCACTTGCAGAAAATGAAACTTGGATTTTGACTGATTTGCCTGCTGGTAAGGTACCTATTGGTTGCAGATGGGTCTACAAAATCAAATATCTTGGTAATGGTTCAATAAAATTTCAAATCAATTGCATTTTCTCTTTAGACTTCTTAACAAATGCCCTAAAGGGACTTAGGTCACTTGTTTGCATTTTCCTTTATTATTATCTTTCTTGTACATACTATATATGAATGTTACTCAAGAAAAATTTGACATTTTTTTTTAGCGAAAACTTTTGACATGTGTTCATGTCTCATTGCTTATTTGGTCAAGATGTCTCATTAAATTTAGAAGGCCAAATTACATACATATTTAATCTCTTAACTAATTAAGTATTTTCATTTTGAAATGAAAATAATGTAAGTCGGGTGATCCCTTCCGTTAATTTTTAACATCAATTGACTATCTTAAAATACATTCCATAAAAGCAGTCCACCACAGTCGCCTGGTGAATACTTTTCAACAGCTGTTTGAATACTGTTTTCTTCCGTGGAACTACCACCCATGACATGGCCATCCATTTTAGTAACAATTATTGTGTAAATGCTATGGCCTGTCATCCTGGCCAATATTGCCATCGGTAACCAACCAGTATAACAAGATCTGGTTTCTGCAAACAAAATAATAAATACCGTTGCTTTAGAAATTTGGTGCATTTCTTCAAAAAGAGCATCTTCATGTTTGTGCCACCCAGTCGCATCAACAATTATAAGATCACAGTTTTCTTCCTTGCATCTCTCCACGCCTTTCACAGCAATTTTGACACGATCCAACTCTGTATAGACATTGTCAAAACATATTGGTTGGACAATAGACATAATGAATAATTGTTATGGCCTCAAATATTTAAGAATTATCCGTTTTGAATTTTGAGTGAGTTTTCACGGATTTATCCTTTATAAAATGTCTCTTGTTTTTTTTTTTTAGGAATCTAAATTAGCACGCACACTCAAATTAACACCGGAATCGAACTTGACACCCTGCGAAGGAGCACACTCTCAAATCAATACCATCGAACTAACCCAAGTGGATTATAAAATGTCTCCCATTAATATTGTTTATAAACTACAATTAATCTCAATTTTGAAACAACTTGAAACTATTTTAACTTATCAGAACAATAATATAATCAATAGATAACAAGTTTAAACCTCAAATCAAACTGTCTTGCTATCATACTTCCTCAAAATAGACTAAATGAAACAAAAATAGTAGTAGTAGTACTTGACTGTATTGATGTTTTAACGTGGCATCTTTTCTACCTCAAGACTCAAGTAGTAGCAATGCAGTAACTTCTTTTCGCTCAACAAGCTGGCATGATCTGCTCCACCTGTACTTTCCTTCTCCTTCTTCAATTTGATATGCATGTGATGGCAACATTGCATTTGCATTAAGAATTCCATACTAATTTTATCACCAATGTCATTTCACCTTGAAGCACAGAATGAGATATCATTTTGTATAGTTGAAGACAGTGAAGGTAACCTAAATCAAACTTTTATTTCTGTTTTCTCCTTTGCTTTATTTTCACCTCTGAGTCTCTAACAATAGGTTTTATCTCATGTCAAAGCTGATTTGTTAAAGATAGTATGCAAGTTGAGAAGTAGTTTTCATCATTTAGGAACCAAAGTGCATTCTAAGGTATACAATAGAATAAAAAAAGCTGCAATTTGCAAACACTATGTAACTTATTTTATTGAGAGTGTTGCACTATAGGTGATGAATTTACTGATTAAACTCTTTTCTGTTTGGCTAGTTTAGCGGTTAATTTTTTGTTGTTAGGTGGTTCGTTTTCTATTTTTGTTTCAGTTAGTTTGAATCGTTTTGTATAAATACTTCAAGAGCTTATGCTTTTAATCAATTTATTGATATGATAATCTTCTTTTACACATTATAGCATCAGAGCCAGGTTAGGGGAAATCCATGTTTAATTTAATTTGTATGATAGGTATTTCTTTACTTTACGTTT
>Ga0315914_1003053_pt1 | contig 25562 bp, 12 predicted proteins | sample MpolenodulesMG_FD_203920 | JGI IMG/M metagenome (GOLD analysis project Ga0315914, IMG submission 203920) | Medicago polymorpha root nodule microbial communities from Los Angeles, California, United States - elongated nodules | ecosystem: Host-associated > Plants > Roots > Nodule | place: USA... | reverse complement strand
TTTACACGGTACACACACACACAATCACACACATTAATATTTATTTATCTCCAGAATATTCTGGTCCTAATTAATCATAACCAAATTAATCCAGAGTTCTATGGTCCTTAAATAACCATTAAAATTGTTTTATCATTTAGCTTAATAATTAAATATAACTGCTTTATATTTATCCAGAGTTCTCTAGTCCTTAATTAACCATAATATTATTTTATCATTCAGTTTAAATAATTAATCTTATAACTGTTATCCAGAACATTCTGGTCTTAATATAACTGCTTAACATTTATATTCTTCCAGAGTTCTCTGGTCCTTGGTAATTATTAATATTGTTTTATTTTTTCAGTCTATTTATTAATTATATAATTATTAGCCAGAACATTATGGTCCTTAGTAAAACTGCTTAATTATTTAACCTTACTCTATCCAGAACATTCTGGTCCTTGATAAAACAACTGTTTAAATATCTAAATATTTTATAATCTTCTTTTATCTGACATTTACCAAGAATTTTCTTGAGTACATGAACTTGTTAAGTTTCAGGGTTAAATTTAAAAAGGGTCACAATTCAAACCCCCCTTTCTTGTGACTCTTTCTTCTACTTCAATAAGATCCTATCCATTTGTCAAAGTAAATGGAGTATACAATTTGAAGAGAGATAGACACAAAAAACCATAGTGAATGCTTTCAATAAATGGGTCACACAATCATTAATTATTGTATACTCTTTAAAAAAAATTGTGTTTTTATCTTTCCAAATACAGAAAATGGAGAGAATTGTAAATGAAGAGTATCTCAACTCAATGTCCTAAGGATACTTGTTAGTATTTTCGTAAAAGAAATGCATTTACTATTTGTTCTGGATCGGCGAAGTGGAACCCCTTCACCATAACACCGTAAAAGGAAGAAAAGGTTACACCCTTTAAATTCCAGGTCTCCTCGAAGGTCCCATATCGAACATGCGCACCACTCACCCCGCCATTTCTACCGTGGCGATCTAGGTCATCTAACCATTCATGAGAAGAATCAATAACAATATCAGTAACAATCGATAGCAATAGCAAAAAGAAAGAAGAAGAAACCGATAAAACAAGTAAATGAAGAAATTGGAATGAAAAGGATGTGTTTGGACTCACACATTCTCTGAAATTGTTTTCTGAATGTAACTGATGGATCTAAGGATGAAAGAAACTTTGATGTTAATTTTTAATTGATATAAACCCTACTATATAAATTCATTAAAATCGAACACTTATATAATTAATTAAAATTAAAAGTATTAAAAATTACCTAAGGTTAAAAAATAAGATAAAATAGGTTGTTCGTTAAAAAAATAATGAGTGATGGTATAAAAGTAGGGGTATAAGGTAAACTTTTCACGATACAAACACATTTTCAAAGCTAGACAAAAGAAGCCCAATGACTAATACCGACTGAACTTGAAAATTTGAGATTTTCTTTTCCCACCCTCAACCCTTCTCACACACCTTCCAAAAATTCCAAAAATACCGTCGAATTTTTGGGTTATATAATCCGAAATGAGGTGGAAAAAGCTTTTATTTTTTCTCTCATCAATTTGTATTCTAAAATCCAAAAAAATAAGTACTTCGGATTTTAAATCTAAACACCATATATAATCATGGGAAAAACATGTTCTAATTCTATAATCCAAATTGTGTCAACGCAGTGACTGAACCTGTTTGTGACAGAGATAGCAAATTTAAGAACCATACTAACCATTCCAACCAATCGCTTTAGTATGTTTCTTGTGTTTCACATCTTTAAAGTGTACATTCAAAAAAAAACAATGTTTGGACTATTGTGTCCGTTTCCTTCGAAACTTGTCAAAAAATCAGAACAAAATCAAGGAACAAGACTTCACCCCTTAAAATCCAAAATTCCATCGTTAAGATTCATTTTTAATAATCTCAAAAAAAATCCATTTTTTTTGCATTAGCTTATATGATTTTTATAATTTTTTAGTAGTATTTTATATATATATTTTTTTGTTTTTATTTGATAGGTTTTGTCATTTTCCACTTTATTTCATGGTGTTTTCTACGACAAAATTCTCAAGTGATGAAATGGGCAGAGGTTCTGATTGTTGTTTATATATATGCAGGTTTCAGATTATATAATCCGAATTGTGTTTCTTTAGGTTGGATATATAATTTGAGGCGCCGGTTACCGTGCGCAACATTGGTAGGTCTCGTATGGTACGAGACATGTTGTATCCTTTTTTTTTTTTTTTGACGTTGCTACTATAACTTGCCAAATGTAAGGACATTACTATGGATTACCTGCTCTAGTGGGTAATAATTATAACAATTATTATTCACATATTTACGTAACATTGCAATAATTATATAAAAAATAATTACATATATTGTCGAATGTTTAAAGATATTAAATGAAAATTATGAGTATTAATGTAATGTTTCTATTTAATATTTTTCTCTTATATATACAAAAACCTATTAAATGGTTGAATCATGTCAATTGTGTATTTTATTTGCTTATATATGCGAAAAACTATTATGTAGTGTTTATATTAAATAAATTTTTATTTTATATGCATAACACCGTTCAATGTTTGCGTCACTCTAGCTGTAAATTTTAAATGCTTATATCTCCATAAACAAATTTTATATACACTAACGAAAAGACGGCTACTCACGTACGCGTCTTTTCGCTCTTTTTATTGCGCTAACGTTTGAAAATTATGAACGACACTTTTTATGAAATTTTGATTTTGATTAAAGCTAAAAATATAAATGTTTGTTGCTTTCAAGTTATAACAAAGCAAACTAACCATGATTATCTATTTTAATGACACCACAATAATGAAAAAAATCAAAGATATATATATATATACACACACACTATGTGCATTTTCTCTCACATCATTTCAAATAGGGTAGAAAAATATTTTTCATTATAGTTAAGGGCAGAATTTTTTTCTTATCATGGGTTTATCGATTTAAAAAAAAATAAACACCTCACACATATTATTTATATATCATATTTTAATTAATCCTAAAATATTGCTTCGTTCACCGCCATTTTTTTTACGTATAAAAACAATTCTTTGTCCAACAAGGTTAATCTTTCTCTACTCATTAAATAAATAATGTTTTTCATATTAAATAGCCTTTTTAAAAATCTATATATATTTGAAAAATACAATTCTAGTGGGTCACATAACCTGGAAATCTTAGCCATTTAAAAGTTCATTTTATAAACAAAACAGTCTTTTACGGTGGGAGACCCATAAAGGTTGCTTACCATAACCTTTGTCATAATTTGAACAAGGAAATGAAATGAGAAATTTAAAGCCCGCGAGAGAGGTGAGTATGATTTTTTTTTTTTTTTTAGAAAAGGTGAGTATGAAAGAAGAAAAAAAACCTCAAAAAAATTGGGGTGTATGCTGGGCCCCACAGAAATACATCAAGTTGGGCCAGCAAGACATCACTTAGCAAAGTCCAACTGAATGAAATACGGTTTTTGATTCCCTTGGGAATCAAATTTCGTAACCTATATATATAAAACGATTTGCTTACCCTAACCTCTTATCTCGGAACCCTAATTGTTAGACAACTAAGCCACCATGGCGCCAAAGCTTGATCCATCACAGGTAACCGAGGTGAAGGTCCGAATCACCCGCGGCGAGGTGGGTGCGGCGAGTTCACTTGCTCCCAAAATCGGTCCACTCGGTCTCTCCCCAAAAAAGATAGGAGAAGACATTGCTAAGATGACTGCCAAAGACTGGAAGGGTATAAAGGTGACAGCCAAGCTCATCGTGCAGAATCGTCAGGCGGCAATTGAGGTGGTTCCTTCGGCATCTGCACTTGTCATCAAGGCGTTGAAAGAGCCCGAACGTGACCGCAAGAAGACCAAGCATATCAACCACAATGGAAACATATCCCTTGAGGATGTCATTGACATCGCCAGGGTTATGAGTCCGAGGTCGATGGCGAAGAAACTTTCTGGTACTGTTAATGAGGTTATTGGTACGTGTGTGTCTGTTGGATGTACCGTGGATGGCAAGGCTCCTAAGGACTTGCAGCAGGAAATTAATGGAGGAGTGGTTGAAATCCCTGCTTTTTAGGTGGTTTATTTTAATTAGTTTTGTTTTCTTTTTCTGCATAAGTTTTTGGAATTATTGAAGATTTTGTTAATTTGGTTTTTGTATCAGAGGTTTTATTTTCTGGTTAAAATTGTCTGTTACTGTTGAATTGGAATATGTTTTTGTTTTGTATTGTGAGCGTATTACACTTTATTTGTCTTGTATTGTGTTATATAAATTAGGTTTTGCGTTTGAGAGGTGTTGATATTAGTGAGCATATTATCACCCTTTGGTTAGCAAGTTTATGCTCTCATCGTTTCTGATTCGAATGCAGTAGCAGCTTTTAACAGTTCGATTAGGTTAATATTTTGCAACGTTGTGATGTTTTAAATCAGAACCGGGCACCAAACCAAAATACCTTTGGACTTTGGAGCCATGTTTTGACAGTTCTAAATCCGAGATGAAATTGTAATCATGTAACAATTAAATGTAGACAATGCCGATTCATTATGCGACTTGTTGAACTATCCGATTCAATTTGGTTTTTAAAACAATGCAATTAACAGCTGATGTGAGAATAACTGCCTGGTTTTAATCCGATGATCAGGATTTTATACTAGGTTATTCGGGTACTGCGGGATACCAATTCCAGGTCTATCTGTTCATGTGTTTTTGGTGTCACCCCCTATTGTGAGTTATGTTATAGTTTATTTACTCGCCTTAGTAAATCACAACGCGATATACTCCGGGCTATCTTACATTTTTTCCATTGGGGAAATTTGATAGATAAACTTAAATTAATTGCTTTGTTTGGATATTTCTCTTATTTGAAATGCCTTGCATTGAATTTATTTGTGTGTTGGGTTTTCCTATTGTTAGCTTCTGAGTCTACTATAGTGTAAGTTGGTGAGGTGTGTGTGTAGCTTTGTTCCCTTGCAGTTTGCTTTTGATTTTGTATAGGCAGGCAGAGTTGTTGTAACCAGTCTTCTTTGGGTACATCGTGTACTGCGACAGAGCTGTTCTAATAAAGGATAAAACTATATATCGCAGGTTGCACACAATTTTCCCAGGAGTACTGTGCATTCCTTAATAACCTTGTGAATTCCGTTAAATAGAGAATTTTGATTGGTCAATTGTTGTTCGTGAATCATTTGCGACTATCTTTTTCGCTTGATATAGTATCGCTCTCTAAAAAATAATTTGTTCGTGAATCATTCACGATTATCTTTTTCGATTGATATAGTATCGCTCTCTTAAAAAATCCTCTTGGATGAAAAATATTTCTTTGTATAAGGGAAATGTTTACCATTGATCATACCTTGATGCACATAAATTTGATGGTTGAAATTGATAGCAAGTTTTTTGATTGAAGTGGATTGTTTCACATTTTTGCATCTTTATGTTATGGCATTAATTTTGTTGTCTTGAATGGACATAAGATGTCTGTTTGGGATTAGAGAGTCTTGTATTAAGTTTCTGTCTATAAGAGATGTGTTTTTTTTGTTCTGCTGTCTACGTTGCTACTTAAACTGTAAGCAGAAAAGTTTGCTGAAATAGTTTCCCAACATTTTCCTTACTCAAGCAAAAGTATTATTCCTATACCTTATTTTCCTTACTTTCACTTTTCAATTGATTTTCATGGAAGAAAAATTCTCTTTCTATGCCAATAAAAAATGTCGTGGAGCATTATGGTGTATATAATTTGATATTGAATTTTTGAATGCATGAAATGTTGTGCATTAGGTTATAAAATTACAAAGTTATATGATGAGTGTGGATCACGGAAGTGATTATAGCATCTATATATGGTTGTACGAGAACATAAACAAATAGAAATATGCATGAAAATTTTACACATGTCCTCTTCTTCCTATTTTAAGGCACTCTAATCTTCTAGATAATTTGTTTTCTATAATTGACAATCATATGAAACAAATCCTCTATATTTGTTTCTTATCATTGGTTTTGAAGCTATTGGCCAACGTGGTTTACTCTCTACCCCAACATTGCCTCAATTTGTTGCGGAGTTTCATCATCTCCTTTGTTTACAACCATGTCCTCAACCACTTCATGTATGTATATATAATGCTCTTCATTTGCAATACCAATTCATTCGATCACTATTCAATAGCTTTCTCAAATATCTCAAAGAAACTTTTAAGGTTATTTTTTTTGAAACTTTTTGGTTTGCATTCTCTCTCTGTGTTTCATTCAAGGACATAGAGAGGGATTGACATAATAATAATAAAGCTTCATCAAGCGTCGTGTGTGTCACCGTTGAATTGTATTCATACAAACAAGCTGCTGCAATGGCAAGAGAGCTAAGACCCGCCACGATGAAGCCATGGATGGAGGTTGCACCTTCACTTCTTGAGTTCCCTTGGAAACCCTCAAATACTCCTAAGCTAGAGACCATATTTGAAGATGAAGAATGTGAAGAAGATGGTCTTGCTGACTTTTGATTGTTTTGTACTTTAAAATGCGTCCATATTTTTGTAAATGAATAGAGAGGCGTTACTTAAAACAATCATTAGCAGCAGATATGAATTATCAAAGAATGATGGCATTTATATTTTATAGATGTCATTCTCTTGATATATTTCGACATTGCATAGTCGAATTTGTAAATACTCATCCTATTATGAAATAGTGAAACCAAGGAACTCAAAAATTTGGATTTGCTTTTTGCTTTTCTAGTTTTGAATCAATCAAACAAAATATTAACACTATAAGCACAAGTTGTGACAAGAGTACAAAGAAATACAATCTCACATAACTCAATTGTCACTTCGTTTTTTCTTTTTCGTGTGTGATAATTCTCTTTCACTCACTACTTTCATCTAAAAACATGTTTCACTGGAACATATTTGGGATTTAGTAATTTTTTGAAAAATGTTACTAAATCAAGAAAAAAGTTGCCAATTAGATTTAGTAACGTTTAATAAATGTTAGATGATTTCTTTGTTAAAAGATGTTACCTATGTATGCTTTTTGCATCATATTCGGTATCATCAGTAACATTACAAAATGTTACTATTTTACATTATTTGTAAAACTTTTTAGTTGTTACTAATTTTTGCAAACTAAAAATGATGTACCTTGACAATCAATTCGTTAGAATCACTACTGAAAGAACAAAACAAAAGGAGTTTAACTATTTTCCAACGACAGTTTCCATCAATTTAGAGAACCCTAAAATGTTTGTAACTTGCTTTAGGCTTTGTTTGCGAGTTTTGAGAGGAGGGGAAGGGAAGGGAAGGAAGGGAAGGGAAGGAAGGGAAGGGAGAAAGGAGGGAAAGCCTTCCCCTTGTTTGAGAGTTAAAGAAACCAACAAGGAAAGAAGATGGAGGGCTTATGTGATAATTTTACTATTTTACCATTTTTCTTTTAAAATCAATACATTGTGATATACTTTGTAATTTATTTTGTAAATTATAATTGAAATTTTGAATTATTATGAGGGCAAAATTGTCAATTTGTATGTTTAACCCCCAAAACCCCCAAATTTGGGGGAACTTTAAAATCAATAAATGAAGCCCTTCAAAACCCCCCAAAACCTTTTCCAATTTTTTTAAAACTCCCAAACAAGAGTTTATATCTCCATAAACCTTTCATTCCCTTCCCCTCCCCTCCAAAACCCAACTCGCAAACAAAGCATAAAGAAACAAAATGGTTCTTATAAATTGAAACCACCTAATTTACGGAATCTCGCAATTTAGATCACAAAAGAAAACGAGATTAAGTTTTTTTTTCTTCCTTTTTTCCGCTAATAAAGACTTAAGTTTCAAGAAGAAAAAAAAAAGAAGGTGTATGTATCAAGTTTGAAGCAGTAGAAGGAGAAAAATCTCTATTTTCAAAAAAAAGAAGGAGAAAAATCTCTACTTTGCAGGAAGAAGCATACTCATAAAAGTTGTAGTGCATACCATTCCTATCTACATTATGAGTTGTTTCCTAAATAGAGAGCAACTTTTTATACAAAATGCATCCCTGTTAGAGAGCAGTTTTTTTACATAAATGTGGCTATATCTAAATGTATCCAATATATCCAAAATTCGGTTAGATCAAATCAGGTGATTTGCAAAAGAAGAACTCACTGAATACAAATAAGGTGTCAAATCAAGCAAGTATATGCCTCTATAGCTTATGCTCTTGAGTATGTATTTTTTTTTTTTTAAGGATGGAATGATCTTGAGTATGTATTATTCACATGTTTTTATTCTACTTTAATATAATTTAGTGATTTATAAAATTTTATTTATAGGGACGAAAAGAAACAATGTGCACTTTGTTTGGAGAATATGCAAATTAATTCATAATCTGTTTACTTTCTAAGTTAAGTTTAATTAAAAAAAATATTATTTTCTAATGTGTTAACTCGTGTGTCGCAAAGGGATATATTATGAATTTATTATGGAAGAGTTTTTAAGAATTTTTTTCTTTGAACTCTTTCATTTTTTTATGACGATTTGAACTCTTTCATTTAAATATAACATGTTTGTATAATTGTTAGTCAATTAAATCTCTTCTTATAAAAATCAAGGTATTGGACTCGAGTGGTTTATAGGTTCCACAAAAGGACCAATTGGGAGAATCCGAGTTTGATTCTTGTGTAGAACAATTCTTGCCCAGACCAATTATATAATTTAAGTCCTCAAAGTGTATTTGATTAAGATTTCAAAAGATAATTTTTGTTTGAAAAGTTTTGTGGATTTAAAAGATTTTGCAAGATTTTAATGACTTTTAACATTTTAAAAGAAGACTATCAAGATTTTTAATTTGGATTTCAAAGGATTTATATCAAAAGACTTTATGAATTTTAAGGAATCATTGAAAAGAAATGATTGCAGCAGAGTCTCTTTCACAATATTCTAAATAAACAATCTTTCATTTTTTTTAAGAGAGAGAGTAAAATATCCAACAATCAATAGAAATTTCATGTTAAAAATTCACTAAAAATATCCAACAAAATCCAATTTATTAAGAATCCTTCAATTAGAATATTTTTAAATACCACACATATTTTTTTTTTTAAGATACAAAGAGTTTTGATTGAATATCACAAAACTTTTTTTTAAGTTACAAAGAGTCTTAATTCAATATTACAAAACTTATTTAAATTAAGTAAAAGTCTTAATTCCCTCAAAAAAAGTAAAAGTCTTAATTGAATACACCAAAAAAAAAGTTTTTAAAATCCTCTAGAATCCTAATTGAATACACCCCCTAAAATAAAATTTTTCCATAATGCATGGACCAAAAGAACAATAAACCCAAAAGTATTTATTTATAATTTGTTTTAAGTTATGTCCAACCATGACTCAGTTTCACTTGTGTGGTGTTTGTAAGATTAAGCATTGCTCATTCGACATATGAAAGATAAATTATACAAAGATATCAACAAAAGTTATAAATATTTTGTGAGAGATTATAAAATGCATCAAGAAGTTACAAGATTTAAGAACAGATACAAACTTCCACAAAGATCTCAGAAAGTTGCGAAGGTATTGGTTATTGAAGCCATGTGTTTAATTAAAATAATTGTTAGATCTTGTAACTTCTTAAAGAACGTCTATAACTTATCACTTAATATTTTATAACTTGTGCCAATATATTTGTAACTTCTTAAAGATTTGAAACTTATGATATTTGTGGGAAAGTTTGTAAACTTTTTTAGATCTTGTAATTTCTCACTAATTGTTTGTGGCTTAGCACTAAATATATGTTACTTTTGCCAATATCTTCGTAACTTTCTGAAGATTTTAAACTAATATTGAGTTCTTTGTAGGAGTTTGTATCATTTCTTAAATCATGTAACTTCTAGATGCAATTTTATAACCTCTTACCAAAATATTTATAATTTTTGCTTATGTATAAGGACACCGAATTGTGCTAAGTCACCACCACACAGACCTATTAGTCTTATTTGGCTAACACTATTATTTAATATGCCCTGCCTGGCTGCCACTTCATTGTTAAGTGCTTTTGTAAGTATACATCCACACACTTGTTTTTATGTAAGCACTTTTCAGTCTACTCATCCAAACACAAATAACTTAAACAACATAAGCTCTTATTATATAAACTCTCATGCGATAAACTCTTAAGCTATGGTTTTGAACGTGTTTTCTAACATTTTGCAATTTTACATCTATTACACAAGCCCTTAACAAGTCTTCCAAGATTTGAACAGTCCTTTATGTATTCCAATCCAATTTGAAGTCCATGAGATTTTAGCATATCTCTTTTTGAGCGTTTGAATCACATGCAAGCGCCAACATTTAATGGCATTTTCTGTTATCTTACATACAACCTCTTATATCATCCCAAGACCTATCCCTATAGTTTGCACATTATTTTTCCTCACATTTTTTACTTTGCAAACGTGCTTTAAATTCCATTTAGCTGCCTTGGAAGGTTGGTAATCCCTCCAACTAATACTTTATGCTAAAACTTATTACTGTATATTTAATAATGTTATTATATTATCCTCGTGAGCTTAGCTCAGTTGGTAGGAATAATGCATGATATATGCAAAGTCTGGGGTTTGAATCTCAGACACAAAAAAAAAGAAGTTATTATATTGCTCTATTTTGGTGATCTTTAATCATATGTTTTTCCTTTCCTTTTCTAGGATCAACTTGAGAGAAAAAGTAAACAACTTATTAATCTTTCATGAAGCCTGAAAAAGCTTACTAGTCATAATTTGACCTGGAAAATAGAGCTCTTCAACTCTCATCTCAACATTATTCAAATTTTATGACGTGGAAGATCGAATGTTTGTCTTTAACAATAAGTAATCTTTCTGTTTGTGTACCGAAGAGGTCGCAAATGTCCTCGATATCAAAGATATCGACTGATTACAAACTCCATGTGAAAATTCAAAAATTTCCAATTTTACGTATGAACTTTAAAAACAGTTGTTAGTGTCACAATTCTAAACATCACATTTTAAGACAATTTTGAAAGATACGGGGGTAGATGACGAGCACAATAAGTTGTATTTTAAGCTGTTGTTGTCCTATTTTCTGTTTAAGAAAATATTGTTATGCTCAGGCAACCCAAATGTTCTTCACAGTTTCTTTTGGGGTTTAGTCAAAGATCTGAAGGCTTTTGATAAAATCAACTTGGAAACAACTGTATTTGATGATCACATTTGTGAATCTCTCAAATATCTGAAAGAGAAGTGGGGAAGCCTGAGAAACATTGTTTTTAGGGACCTGCTTCATTTTTGGAGGTATATATGTTTTTTCCAATCAACTTTTCACAATATTAATAATTTCAATTTTGAGCATTTCCTATACACATCGTTCACATCTGTTAGGCGCTCGCCTATGAAATTAAAGGATATCATCCATGCAGCCACAAGAACTTGAAGTACGCTTTTTTGATCCTCATTGATGATAAAATAAAATTGAAGTACGCTTTTCCAGTTCCGACAACTGCACAAATGGTATTCTTTCATATATGAGTGCCTAACACAATCTGAGATGTGAACGATGTGCATGAAAAAATGCTCAAAACTGAAATTATTAATATTGTAAAAAGTTGGTTCGACAAAATACCTCCAAAATTGGAGCGGCTCCCTTGAAACAGTGTTGCCCATGCTTCCCTAACTCCCCTTTAAGATCATTGAGAAGTTCACAGATGTGATCAAACACAGCTTTTGCCGAGTTGATTTTATCAAAAACCTTCATATCTTTGATTTACCCCCGAAAAGAACTAGAATAATATATGGGTTGTTTGAGCATAACATCATTTGCTCAACAAAACAATAAGACAACAATTGTTTAAAGTACAACTTGATGTGCTCATCATCTACCCCCGTATCTTTCAAGTTTGTTTTTAGATGTGATGTTGTGAATTGTTTGGTATCAGCACTAGCAAACTCCTTTTTTTTAATTTTAATTTCTTACATAAAATTGAGAATTTTTAAATTTTCAACATTGATTTTGTAACTAGTTCCGTAGTTATCTTTAATATGAAGGACATTTGCTACGTCTTCGGTACAAAAACAGAAAGATTCTTTATTGTTAAAAACAAACCTTCAATTTTTCGTGTAATTTTTTTTGCATAATGCTAAAATGAGAGTTGAAGAGCTCTCTTTTGAGTTTTGGAGTTGTGACATTCTGTAAAAATAGAGGTATCTATAAGCATTTTATTTTCTCCGGTCAAATTAAGATTAGTAAGCTTTTCCAGGCTTGATGAAAACTTAATAGATTGTATACTTTTTCTCTAATGTTGATCCTAGAAAATGAATGGAACAATGTATGATTAAAAATCACAAAAACAGAGCAACATAATAACATCATTTAATATGCAATGATTAATTTAGCTTAAAGTACTAGTTGGAGGGATTGCCAACCCACCAAGTCACGTAACTTGGCTTTAAAATACATCTACAATGTAAAAAATGTGATGGAAAATAATGTGCAAGCAAGAAAATAATGTGATGGAAAATAATGTGCAAGCAAGAAAATAATGTGATGGAAAATAATATGCAAGCAATAGAGATAAGTCTTGGTTTGATTCTTTATAAGTGTAAATTCTTTGTGGTTTAACATATTATTCAAATCTCAATTTGTTATCACCCCAATTTGATGGTAGTTACTATTTTCCATAAAGAAATTATAAGATTTAAGAAAGGATGCAAACTCCCACAAAGATCTTAGAAAGTTACGAAGATATTGGTATTTTTTGTGTGATGTCGGATTGTCAAGTTATCTAGATTTTGGTTATTGAAGCCCTGTGTTCAATTAAAGTAATTGTTAGGCCTTGTAACTTCTTAAAGAACACGTTTATAACTTATCACTTGATATTTAGTCAAATGAATCATTGAATCATTTAAGTTTAACGTTTATACTAAATAAGTCTTTTTAGTTTTAAATTGGTCCTTTATGTTAGTAAAAGTGTACATTTAATCATTTAGGTCATAAAATATATACACTATTATCCTCTTTCCATCAAGTTTGGTTTTCGTCTAATACCATCGACTTTACTGACTATCATAAAAGCAATTTTGTAGATTGGATATCTAATATGCTTACCAACACAATGCATGACATGGGCCCCGTTTGGATTGAGCTTATTTTGAGCTTATGCAAATAAATAAGTTTTAATTTTAATTCATAAATTCTTACTAACGAAAATTGTACCTTCATAAACTGTTTTTTCATAAACTACATTAACAAGCTTACAAATAATACATAAAGGCATATTTATTTGCATAAGCTCTAAAATAAGCTAATCCAAACAGGGCCATGGTGGTGTTGGTTTGGGACCGTGGAATGTGTTTCTCTTCAAGATCTCAGGTTCGATTCTCACGAGTGTCAATTTAATTGGGCTAATTTAGATTCTAAACTATGGTAAACGCTTCAAATGCTGTCCAACAATACTAGTTAAATAACAACACGCATCAGAAGTTAAACCAAAACGAAAACTTGTCGTAAATCGCTGCAACATTGGTTGGAGTCCTCTTCTGATGGGCGTCTTGAAACTCAATGTGAATGGTCACTCTTTCGATGATGGCCGTTAGAGGTTAGGAAATAAACTAATTGGTTAACATTACATAACAAACTCTAGTTAACAATAGTAAAGGAAATAAACTACAACTATATTTTATTAGAAACTGGTAACAAGTGTCTTTAGAGTAGGGATGTCAATGGGTACAGATAGTATGATACCCGTGCCCGCTCCATTGGATAAATATCATGCCCGTGTCCGCCCTGTACACTCGTGAATAATAACTTTTTTTTAACAAATAATAACTTTTTTTTAATTACCAAAGAACTTCAACTTTTAAACATCCATACATTATCCATTAAAAATTTCCTAAATCATACATATTCCATAGAAAGGTCACGATTCTTACATAATCCATGTGATATATTTTATTATGTGAATGAAGTGGAAACCGTGACTTAATAAGATGAATTAAAAAAATAAAAATATGTTATTAATGAGGAATCTTAGGCGGCCGGTAAAATTTTCTTCAATATGGTAACAACTTTAAGTAATAAGATAAGATCTATAAAGATATTTTAGTAATTTATTTAATTTATTATCGGGTATGGGTCCCGTGTGTATGAGTACAATCAAATCCGTGTCCGTATCCATATAATAATGGATAGTCAAATACCCATTTATTATACCCGTGGATACCCGTTTAGCTACCCGCCCCGTGCCCGTGATGGATTTTACCCACGGATACCCGTGGGCATGGGTATATTTGCCACCCCTACTTTAGAGCATTGTTTAAGCAATTAAAAAGAGTAATTCTTGCATAGAAATGATGGAATTATTATTTTGCTATTACTTTGACTTGTATTTCCAAGACAAAATTTTTATGGGTAGTGTTAACTTGTGTCCTAATAATCTAAAAATGGAATTAAATCATAAATTATGTCTTGAAAAGATAAGATTTTACTAAATTTTTAGAATATTGAATGCACAATTTTCAACAAAATTTTTCTATCTTTGATTTCTTAACTTGTGCTTTGAGGGCACAAATTAACATTTCTCAATTTTTATTTGTGTATTTCTTAAACAATGTTCTTAAAACACTTGTTAGCATTATCCTATTTTATTTCATTTTTATAATGTTTGGACGCGAAAAAACTACAACTATGTAAGCTAACAAGAGAAGTGACTAACTTAACAGAAAATGTAAATTTAATGTACAAAGTAATCTCAAATGATGGGAGTTCAATTACAAATTAAACAACAAGACAGCGGTATTATTTATTTTTAGTTCAACTTTAGAATTGAAATATTATTTAGAATTGATATGGTATTTGTCAATCGGTGAAACTCACAAGACTTTGATAACTAGAATTTGATATAAGATGTACTAATAGAGATACTTTTAAGCTCATGTAAACATCGTCCAGACCAAACTATGCTTCAAGCTCGTTCGAGAAGTATACATTGAAAAATGTTTAAATTTTGGGGTCTAACTCATTATTTAAAATCGGATTATAAGGTGAGGAGTGTTTCCTCTTTATAAACTCTTCTCAAGAGTCATATCTATCCGATGTGAGACTAAATCCACCATCTCAAAGTCAACACAATAAAGGTGTTAGAGGCTGTAATGAAGGCTAACCAAAGCAATTTAGGCAACTAGGGGCAGACCGCAGTTAAAGCGGAATTTCCAACACACTGCCTCACGCTTCAGCCGACCTAATGGGTCTGAAGCGTGGATGATGTGGGAAGCCCAACGATTGATCTAGGTTAGGCTTTGATACCATATTGAAATATTTGGGGCCTAACTCATCCTTAAAAAACCGGCTTGTAAGACGAAGAGTGTCCCTCTTTATAAACTCTTCTCAAGAGTCCTATCTATCCGATGTGGGACTAAATCCACTCCCTTAAAGCCAACACAATGAATGTGTTGGAGGCTGCAGTGAAGGCTAACCAATAGGCAATTAGGGGCGGAATTTCCAACACACCCCCTCACGCTTCAGCCCGGCCCAATGGGCCTGAAGCATGGACGATGCGAGAAGCCCAACGATGAATCTAGGATATAAGGCATGATACCATGTTGAAATTTGAGGTCTAACTCATCCTTGCAAAACTATCTTGTAAGGTGAGGAATGCATCCTCTTTATAAACTCTTCTCAAGAGTTATGTCTATCCGATGTGTGATTAAACCCACCCCCTCAAAACCAACACAACGAAGGTTTTGGAGGCTGCAGTGAAGACTAATCAAAGCAGTTTAGGCAACTAGGGACGTACCACAATTAAGATGGAATTTCCAACAAAAAGAGATTGCTAGACACTTTGATATACATTCAATTATAGAAGATTGCATGACATGTATGAGAGAAACTATATATTTCGATAGATTATGTAGTTGATATTCGAAACATTTAAGTATTTATTATTTATTTATTTTTTAAATATATATTTTTGGATATTTTTCAATTTATATACTCACCATACCGATCCTAGCAGTGTAATGAAAATAATAGACTTACTTGATGCTGTAAAATTGTATCACAATTAGAGAAGGTCGAATTCATACCGTCCAATCCTAGCTGTGTAATGAAAATAATAGACTTTACTTGATGCTATAAAATTGTATCACAATTAGAGAAGGTCGAATTCGAATTAATTATAAATTACTAGTGTAAATTTATAAATAGTAGTTTTGTTTTGAGCATAATTCAAATACTAGTTTTTTTTCCTTTCCCTGAGTGGAGCATCATAATTCGAAGACTATTCTTAATGGAAAAAAGTTATACAATTTCACTAATAATCAAAGCAATACAATTGGTGGCTTCAACTCTTCATCACAATTTTAAAGAATGGCCGTACACGTGTCCATGTACTAAGTTAGGAGCAACAAATTCATAGGATTCCCTCCTGGAAAACTCTACCAAAGAGTTGGAAAATTGAGAAAATAAAAGACTTGTACAATTGTCAAAATAAAATAAAATAAAATAAAATAATAATCTCATATTCAATTTTGTTATCTTGATTTTGTGTTGTCCTCAACAATTGCTTTGAATCCAACTCAAACGTCATATTGAATGCAACAAGCTCAATTATCCTTTGAATAGCATATATGATGAGCCTGGAGTGGGGAAGAATAGTTATATGATGTAGTTTTGAAGATTTTCTTTTGTTGTCAAGTAGTCTTACGATTAGAGAAATTTTCTATCTCGTTATAAAGATTAAAATTAATATTTTGTTTCTGTTTTTGCTGTTTTGTGCTTGTAAATATTGTTCTGACATTGTTGTTTTCACTGTGACACACCTTGTACTGGAGGGATCTTTTGATGTGGTAATATAATTTGTTTTAATCTCTTAAAAAAATTAATATTGAATATCAATTTACCAAAACTTCCTGCATCATGAAAAAAAAAACTAAGTATACTTCTAATATTTTTCCATACTTTATTTGGAATAGTTTGAATAAAGAAACAATATTTTTTTTTTGGAAAGAAAATAAAGAAACAGTTACAAAATAAAATAAAAAATAGAAAAACAAATTAATACTTTGAAGCCTACAGACTGTCATGATAATAAATTGTGTGGAGTGATATATGACAGGCTGACTAATAAAGTGGGCCCACCACAATAATTAGACATATATTTGTCCTCTCTTAATTTTCCACCCACCCTCCTGACATGGACAACAAATATGCCACTGAAGCAATGTTTATTTACATTTTTTACTATAGAAAATCTTATATTATATGGATAGAAAATAATAAAGGGTAGGGGTGGCAAATGATAGTGACCAAAATTACTATAGGAATTCAGAATTGACATGTATGTATGCTATTGCCGCCCACTTAGCCAATTCCACTGCATTTTTGGTTCTCATTTTTCAAATATATAATGTGCATAATATAATTTGTCATATGAATTTCAATTTTCAAACACAAACACAATCAATGATGCTATGATATGGCTAAGAAAGAACCACGTGTTGTACATTTGTAGGCCAATTTTATGTTGAATAAGAATTCTATGTTTGCTTCTGTAAGATGAGAATGACCCTTTTGAATGGTCGGTGTAGTTTTTAATTAAATGTTATAATTTCTGATTTCATTAGCTTATCTTTGCACTTTCAGCTGAAGGTTTTTTCTTGTTTGCTTATGATGAAATTGTATGCTTATTGCTTATTCTGACTTGGACTGCCAATGTTTTTCATCATTGTCACTGTCCAAGAATTCCATCCTTTTTGTTAACTAATAGGTCTAGCGCAAATGATTGATGTTCAAGAGTGTTCTTAATTCTATACCATTTCATTTAGATGAGACAGTCATACTAAATGCAAAATCATACATAATAAGTATAGAAAAATGAGAAATTACATGCTCCAATCTTGCATACATCAACATATCAAATATTCATATAGCAAAAATTATATGATTATTCTTGGATTCATATAAGGCTAGTTCATTATTGGAATTTCCATTTTTGGTGTACTGAAAGTTGATTTAGAACTCATTCAGATAATTTTTTTTGTTTTTTTGTTACACAATACTTATCTTTATTATTATTGAATAAAATACTTATTTTTTTTAACCTTTTGCAAAATATTTTATATGTTTTATTAACTATTGTATAGTGAGAGTAGGTTAATATAGATGATTATAATCACTAAGTGTTTTTATTTTAGAATCTAATTTTGTGAGGTTGAGTTAAAATCTAATATGATGTTAGAACCTGAATCATATTTTAGATGTTTATTTTAGATTGAGTAAAAAAAAAAGTAAACTATTTTAGATTCATTGAACCACCTAAATCATATTTTAGATGTTTATTATTGAGTAATTCAACAATTTCAATAGTATTTACAAGAGGAGTTAAAAGATTCTCAAACAGCTCTATAATCATAATATACAGTTAAATTACTATATGATATCTTCAAAAAAAAAAATTACTATATGATATGAAATACTCAACACCTCCATATAGTTTAAAAACTTTGTAATAAGTAATTACAAATTGTTTTGTCAAAAATTAAAAAAATATAAATTGTGGCCTCACGAGGTTTGCAAGGACAAATTATTTTGATTCCTATTTGTTCTAAACTTAGCTATTTGATATTAATTCATTTAAAAAAATGCTATATTTGATTAAAATTTAGGTGTGCCCAGATAAGTTGATCTGGCAAGCCAAGCCATTGTCATCCAACAAAAGTGACAACTACTTTCCCTCTTATTTTAATCACATCAACAATTACTTAATACTGAAACCAATGATTGATTGCATTCTTCAATTGTCAGTATAATATATCTCAGCATATATCCTTCATGTATTTTAATACCTACAAATTTTTTATACTTATCATTTCTCAGCCATGAACATGGATAATGCTTTAAAATTCTACCAGCGTATAGTCAATTTTTTATTTTTATTTTGGTACAAAACGTATAGTCAAATTTATTATTCAACAATATCATAATCATCATATGCATAAAAGATAAACCCGCATCAATTTCGTAAGAACAAAGGGTTGGACCCAAAACGATAATCAATTGCAGAAAGAAGATTGATAAAATTCAAGAGCACCAAGATAAGATAATTGTAAAAAATAAAAACAGCACTACCATAAAATAAGAGTTTAATTGAAATGCACTATCAATGTATAATAACTTATGTCAACACGTTTCCGTGAGCTTAACTCAATTAGCAGAGACATTTCATAATATATGTAGGGGTTGGAGTTCAAACCTAAACACCATATTTCTCCAATTTGTGAGTTTCAGTCACTAGAATACTTGACAAAAAAACTTTACATCAACATTCAATAAAAGCTTATGATATTGTCACGTAAAAATATTCTATAAGTGCAATTTAAAAATAACCGTAAAAATATTCTATAAATATTTTTACAAATTGATATCAAGAAGAATCAAATATGAAACCTTAAAAGAGGAGCATACTCTCACATTCTAAGCCAATATCCACATGCCAATCTAAGTGGGTTAACCACATATATACTTGGACCTATTCGAATCTGTAATTTTTTCTCTTTTTAACATTTAATGTGTGTGATTTTACCGTTGCATCTTTAAAAGAAAATAAACAAAAGGGTGGCTCCAAAAAAGAAGGATTTAAGAGTCGTTGGGTCGGGTAGTAGCCGCATAGTGGTAGGGTCTTGCAAGCGAAATCAAGCTAATAAGGTCGGCAAAAAAAAACTATATAGTAAAATAATTAATGTCATTGTTCATAATACATGCGTATACAAACAAAAAACTAGTAATTTAAAAATTAATTTGATTGGCACATTTGATTCCTTAAATACCATAATTCTACTCATTCATCAATCCACACAAAAGTAGAGTACACTTCAATTAAATAACACACACCCACCACCTCAAACCAAATCTCTTGCTTGGCACAAACACAAACATGGGCAAAGATGTTGAGGTTCAAGAACAAGGTGCTGAATTTTCAGCTAAGGATTACCAAGATCCACCACCAGCACCTTTGTTTGATTTAGATGAGTTAACAAAGTGGTCTTTGTACAGAGCTGTCATAGCTGAATTTGTAGCAACTCTTCTCTTCCTTTACATCACTGTTTTGACCATTATTGGTTATAGTAGACAAAGTGATACCACTATTGAAGGTAACACTGAATGTGATGGTGTTGGTGTTTTGGGAATTGCTTGGGCTTTTGGTGGTATGATCTTCATCCTTGTTTACTGCACCGCCGGTATCTCTGGTAAGCTACCGATCTCTTTAGATTTCGTTGAATGTTGTTTAAGGTAGTTACAAGTTAGTTAGTTATTTAGTCGGAAAGTGTATGATATACACTATATAGTGACAACCTTAAACGATATTCAAACTAATTCTAACAATATTCATCTTTGATGTGTTAATTAACGATTTACCTTGATTTTTTTTGATTAATTTGGCTCATCTATAAGTTGTTCACTTTAGAGTAACTAACTACTTATCTCTAGTACTATTTTAAGAACAATTTTTTGTTTAATAACATGTGGTGGAATTTTAAGTTTCCCTTTTCCATGGTTATGTGTTTTTACATAGATTCTTTAGTAGAGTTTAATCGAGATTTACTATTAGTTTCGACATTCAATGAAAACTCATGATATTGTCCGTATTTATAACTACAATTTAAAATTGGCCAAAAAATATATACAATTTAGAAAAAATTGTAACATAATGTATTTCAATTGAAAGTCAGTGTAATCTGTTTCAACTGGAGATTTTTTGTTTTCACTCTTAACTTTTAGTACAACTCAAAAAGAAAATTAATTGTTAAAAAATATGCAATTGCAAACATTGGTTACATAAGTCAAAATTGGACTTATTCTCAAAACTTGTGTTGTGTATGTATATTTTTTCTTTTGAGGGGTTGTGCATGTGTATTTGTAAGTGAAATTAATTAATTGGTAATATTAAATAATTGTAGGAGGACACATTAATCCGGCTGTGACCTTTGGCCTATTTGTGGGACGCAAGGTGTCTTTAATAAGGGCATTCCTATACATAGTTGCACAATGTTTAGGAGCAATTTGTGGTGCTGGACTTGCAAAGGGGTTCCAAACATCATACTACAACAGGTACAAAGGAGGAGTTAACACTGTTTCTGATGGTTACAGCAAAGGCACTGCTTTAGGTGCTGAAATTATTGGTACCTTTGTTTTGGTCTACACTGTTTTCTCTGCTACTGATCCTAAGAGAAGTGCCAGGGATTCCCATGTTCCTGTAAGTATCAAATTAATCACTTTTTTTATGTTTAATAATTGTCTTAATTTAACTTGTGACTTAATGTTGTTTTGTTGAAGTTAATTAATTTTATTTGAAATCATTGACTAAATAGGTATTGGCACCACTTCCCATTGGATTTGCTGTGTTCATGGTTCACTTGGCTACCATCCCCGTTACCGGTACCGGCATTAACCCCGCCAGGAGTTTCGGACCCGCCGTTATCTTCAACAACGAGAAAGCCTGGGATGATCAGGTAAATTCAATTAAATATATTACATCGTGTTAGACGCACGCACTACTTTATATTGTAGAGAATTACGATCAAATGCAGTTGATTGATGCGATCACATTGTGGTCAGCATTAAAATAAAAAACTATAATGTTGCTAACTATATTTTTCCACATATATACTAATAACAAAAATGCTAAATACTACTAATCAAAATTTTCTATTTAAAGGGTTAACATGTTTTTTTCTTTACACACTAATTTAGATTGTTATGATTAATTTTGTTGTTTGTTGTTTGTTGTTCAGTGGATTTATTGGGTTGGACCATTTATTGGTGCTGCTGTGGCTGCAATTTACCACCAATACATCCTTAGAGGATCAGCAATTAAAGCTCTTGGATCCTTCAGGAGCAATGCTTAATGAATGAAGATGTTTGGTTTCAATTATTATCTATGAGTTGTTGGTGTTGGTCCTTTTAAGAATAACAGTATCATATTGAGTAGTTGTCTACTGGCCCCTCATGGAGCTATGTCCTCTTGCTTTCAATCCCATGTTCGTAATGGCCCTATGTGTTTGGAATTTGGATTGGATAAAGAAGCCAAAATTACATGGGGTCCTCAAAATTGTAGATAAGCATGCTTATGTATTAAGGGTGTATTTTTATCCCTTCCTTTTTTTATTTTAGTTTATTTTTATTCAAGAACTTCTCATGTGTAATGTGTTCTCTTTAATTTATGTGATATGTTTCAATCTCAATGAAAATTTCCATTTTACTTGTTTCTTTAAGTGGTGTGTTTCAAATTAAATCATCTTATCATATGCTTCTAAAATTTGCCAATTAGTCATTTTCTGTTTCTAGAATTGACCTTAGCTTCAATAATTGAGCTTCCACATGTAATTATTTGTGGTCCTTTTTCACACATGATTATCCTTACTCCACCTTCCACTTTAATTAGTCTTCAATTAGTGTTTTATCTTACCCTAGAGGTCACACTCATTGAAGGTACATGAAATTTCACTCATACATGTGTCATAACCTCAAGGGATAAATAGTTGTAAAAAAAAAAAATCCTCAAGAGATAAATATGGACAGCTATTTATTTATGGAAAATGATAATCGATGCTCCTGGACACTGATTAAGGATACTAAAAAAAAAAAATTATATAGTAGTTATTTCATTGAAAATTGTATAATCAATCTATAAAAAGTCAAAAAAGTTTATTTTTTTGTAATAACTTTTTTTTCCGGTATCTTTAACCAATGTCCTAAAGGCACTGGTTACCATGACACTTTATTTATTAATAAATTTATGTTTGGATGCTTATCTGATCCAATAAACTATAATGAAAGAGGTTAGTATGATAATTAAATTATCATTGTGGTCATAATCTCCCTGCTTATAATATTTATTATCTACGACTTTTGTGGTGGTACGTAGTATATTGGACATACAATACACCTCTTATTTCCATGAGTTGGTATTGTATTAAATTAAACAACCAAGTGAGTAACCTAAATAAAAAGTAGCATGCTGAAAATATACTAGGTTAGCAATAAAATGCAATTCTGATGTTGATGGAAATTGTAGAAAATGAAGTCTGACTTACCTTGTCTCAATTTTTCTATGATTGAATTTAAAAAAGTTACGTCTATGTGAAGATAGAAAAGGGATAATTTAGAATAAACAGAGCACAATAAAATTATTTTCTCAGCCATATTTTCTCTTCTTAACCGATTCCGTGGCTGAGACAGATGAGTAAGAACATGCTGCATTATTTCTTTGGAATGAGTTCTACTATTTGTCACACTACACCATTTTAAGGATTAATCAACAGTTATTTTAGCAACGATTAAGAACCGTGCCCAAAACAAGGTTTTTGTTAGGCTTAAATACTCAGTTGGTCCCTTAAGTATTTATTTGGTATCCTTTGGTCTCTTAACTAAAAAAAAAAACGTTTGAATACTTTATTTTTATCTCCGTTACCTGTTTTGGTCCCTTTTAGTAAAAAAATTCAAAAAATAACATTAGGGTTTGTATTACTCATCTTCTTCCTTCTCCTTCCATCCTCTTTTTCATGATCTTCATCGTCAACAACACACCAACCCAGAAAAAAAATCTTTTTCATCATCTTCATCAAATCTATAAACATAATCAATTTCATAACTCAATCAATTACCAATTTTTTCATTCAAAAACGTCCCAAAATGTTCCAAATTGTTCTAGATCTTCTCTTCACCCATGTGACCTTCGTTCCTCTTCAAACCAATCGTTCAAGATCTCCTCTTTACCCAAATCGTTCTAGAACTTCAATTTCTCTTCACTCATTTGTTCAAGATCTCCTCTTCACCCAAATCGCTGTTGCAGATCTTCTGGAATAAAAATAATCTAGAAAACATTATCTTTCCCAAACCTTATAATCTAAAATCAACCCATTACACCTCCAAAACTCAATCTCGATCCTAAATGTATAGGTTCTCTTGAGAAGAAGATAAAAATAAAAACTTTGAAGAAAAGGGTTGAAGAGAAAGGGAAACTAGTGAAATAGAAAGGGGGAAGAATTTCCTTCATCTTCGATTTCTATGTTTTTCACTGGTGATGAATTTCGATTTTGCTGATGTTGGATTTCGATTTTATTGGTGATGATATGTGTTGTTTTTAGTAGATTTTATGTTTTTTTTTTTTGGATTTAATTGATGAACATGGCGAAGGTTTTGATGAAGAATATGATAAAAAAAAGGGCTTAAATGCTCTTTTGGTCCCTTAAGTATTTATTTGGTATCACTTTGGTCCCTTAACGTTTTCAGAGTCAATGCCAAAACGACACATGTACCACACTTAACGTTTTTTTTATTAAACCTAACGGAAGAGACAAAAAAGTGTAATGAAAATTAAATTAAAGTACTCAAACGATCTTTTTTTTTAGTTAAGGGACCAAAAAAATACCAAAAAAATACTTAAGGGACCAAAAGAACATTGAAGCCTTTATTTTAATAGAGTTATGATATATTGACATCTATATTGTGACAACTTTTCTAACAACCTATAAATACATACCCCTATGATATATTGACATGGTGTTTTAGAGTTTTTTGTTTCTTTTGCTTTTACAAAAATACTTCTATATACATAGGATTGTCAAAATAGTTGTTAAAAAATTATGCTCAAATATCATTTCTCTTTTTAATATGTTACGTGTGTAACTGGTAACAATGGAAATAATATTAACTAATCCTTTATTATAAAAGCTACATTTGCCAAGCTGGCATGTTAGCCCTAATTCATCCTCATTTTCTCTCCCTAACACGTAATTAATGTTAATTAACTCAGTCAACCACTCCATACATCTCAGCCGTAGATCTCATAACCTCATTTTCCTTTCATCTCAGCTGTATTAAATTGTCAATAATATCATTTAATTCTTTAAACATATCTGTTTTGATATAATTAAACGCTATTAAAAGCAGACAAAGGATAATTAAATGATATTATTTGTTAGTTTTCCTTAAATGCATACATGTTGACTTGCCTTTTATGTGTTTACTCGATCATTATTGGCAGCCTATTTTTAGGCATGTCAGGCGCACCAACATTTATGACATAGAGGGAATTGAAAGTCTGTTTTGATTTATGGCTGAAATCATGCATCTCTATAGTCTTGAATTTTAGTTTAGCTTTCAAATCTCATAACAGCCCATTTTTAGGCATCGATGGCGCACCGACATTTATGATATAGGGGAATTGAAATCGTATTGATTTATGGCTGAAATCATGCATCTCTATAGTCTTAAGTTTTAGTCTATCTTTCAAAACTCACAATAGCCCATTTTTGAGCATGCTAGGCGCACCAACATTTATGATATAGAGGGAATTGAAATAGTTTTTTTTTGGCTTAATAGGTCATTTGGTCCCTTAATTAATTTCAAGTATTCATTTTGGTCCCATAAATAATAAAACTCATGTTTTGGTCCCTCAAGTTTGCCTCCGTCAGTCAAATAAATCTCTGACGGTTAAGTTTAACCCCAAATGTCTATGGTGGACCAACTTTAAGAGTGGTTCACCATACACCTTATTAATTTTT
>Ga0315914_1003051_pt1 | contig 25566 bp, 10 predicted proteins | sample MpolenodulesMG_FD_203920 | JGI IMG/M metagenome (GOLD analysis project Ga0315914, IMG submission 203920) | Medicago polymorpha root nodule microbial communities from Los Angeles, California, United States - elongated nodules | ecosystem: Host-associated > Plants > Roots > Nodule | place: USA... | reverse complement strand
TGGTTTAAAGCAAAATTATAACATCTGAGCCGTTGGTTTCATTATATGCTACGTGTCATTCAACTGAAAAGGGAAATGCCGATCCCCATTTTCTAAGGTAATGGAGAGGATCCGGACGCCATTATCTCGGTATTCGGAGCACTTATTAGCAAGACTCAATAGTTTTTCCATAAAATTTGCAGCAGAATTGTGTAAATATTTAACAGTTTTTTTTTTTTCATGTAAAAGAAAAATATTGATAATTTTAATTTGATATCTTTAAAAATTCATAATATTACCAATGTTATTGATTTCATATAATTACTATGAAATAGATATTTTTAGTGCTATGGTTGTTCTTTTGGTGTTTCCTATGGTTCTTAAAAAAGATCTCATAAGTTGAACAAGGTGATTAAAGTTTAATTAAAAGATTTTTGTTGCTATCGACACTTTCTTTAACGCTATTTTAGTAAAGGGTTTTCCTAAAAGACGCCTTTTATGAAGGTGTCTTTTACCAAGTTATTCTATGAGTATTTGTTAAAAGACACCAACTAATTTTTATGAAGGCGTCTTTTAGCAAAGTTATAACTAAAAAGTGAAAATCACACTTTGAGGTGTGGGTTGCTAAAAGACACCTTCATGGGTGGCTTCTAGCAAAACCCTTTAGTAAAATCCTTAATTTGGCATTGTGTTAAAGGAGCTTGTGTTGATTTTTTAATATAATTTGTTTAGCTTGTTAAAAAAGAAAAGGTTTTATAAGTGCATATTATTCTAATTTGATAGAAAATAATTGATTTTTCCTTGATTATTGTATCTATTTTGTAAGCAAACTGCAATTTTGCTTAGCGATTTTCCACTTACCACTATATATTTGGAGAAAAGATCCGAACAAGCAAAATACAAGGTGAGGTGCAACAAGGAAGGAAGAATCCAACCATTGATGTTATTTCATCTTATTTTTCATCAATTGTGTAAAGTTACCACTACAATAAGTAGTTAATTATCTTTTTGTTGGAATTAGATGTAATTTATCACACTTTTATGAATCTCTTTTGACCACAGTGTTATGTATATTCTAGTTATTTGTGATTATTGATGCTTATCCTTGTTCTTAAGGCTTTTATGACTTGATCAACCATGAAATGATGTATTGATTTGGATTGTCATTGGAAAATGATTTTTAAATATGGATCTAGGTATTTAACTTCAAAAAAAATAATATGGATCTAGGATATTCGTATTTTTTTTTTTTAGGGAAACGATATTCATATGTTAAACATGCAAAATTAAAATAGTAGATTTATGTTTAACAGTCGCGTACAATGTCGGACTGTAAACGTTATTGTATTGGTTTAAGAGTATGAGGAATTGACATATAAACAATACAACTTTTTTCTCATCTTTATTTAATGTTAATTACAATATATGTAAATGATCACGACGATGCATTAGATAGTGGCTGATGAAACAAAAACCCAACAATCTCACCTCTACATTAATTTCTATCAATTTTACCATTGTTTACATTTCCCCGATTTATGAACAAACTATATGAATCTTTAACTTAGAACATTACCATTTATTAAATGACTTAAAACATAACCAAAGTCTCTTTGGATATGATAAAACCCTTATTGTTGCTATATTTGCATCAAAATGATGACGTTGTTGGAGACTTGTGTCGTTATATTTTAGCATAGAAACAATTTATATCATTCTAAGCAATTTTGCACTTTTATTTTATTTTCGTATATATTCAATTTATTACCATCTTGGATTAGATTGTTGATTTTCTTTGAATGCAATAAAAAGTGTCGAATTGATCAATTGTTATTTGATTCTGAATTGAAAGGACTGCCAGAAGAACCATAGAAAAACAATGGGGAAAAAAAGCAAATGGCAAGCAAAGACAACAAGCAAGATCTTTGTTTCTATTTTTTTCTTCATAATCTTCAATACCAGAAACCATGATTGACCACGATCATAACAAAAACAATGGTGTCAACAACTTCAACAACAATGATGGTGTTGCAGACAATAATAGCAACAATAATGCCAATCACAATAATAAAGACACATAATGATGGCAGAATTTCAAGTACTTTTGGACACAACAACCTAAAATGTCTTACAAACACATTTAGACCTCCAAGGAATCAAATGAAGACTAGTCTTATTTCAACCCCTTGTGTTAATCATTTCACATGGGTAAACCACGATGATCCATTTACTCACTTGGTCAAGTTTGATCAAATAAGTGGTTCAGTGGAAGTCTCGGATTATGATGAGGAAGTTGTCTTTTTGTGGATGTTCCCTCATCCACTTATAGGTAAATCTAAATGCATGTATGTGAACCAAAATTTTAAGATAATGAAAGATTGGAATGCACTTTAGGAGAAATTTTTCAGCAAGTTCTTTCCATGTAACAAGTTCATTGAGGCTAAGAGAATGGTTGTTGTGTTCTATTATGGTTCAACTGAAACACTTTGTGAAGCATGAGAGAGATACAAGGCCGTGATGGGGAGATGTCATTACTTTGGGTTCGAGTAGCTCATTTAAATACATATCTTTTGCACTTTTTATATAACAAACTAGTGGCTCAAAAGTATGTTGAGCATGCATAAGAGATAAAATAGAAAACTTGGAAGAGCGTCAATCTTTGATTTGTTTTTCACAAAAGGCGTATCACTTTTTATATAAAGTTGAAATCTATCAAATTTGTGTAAACTAACCAATGTGAGACACTAGTGTGTTTTTTACTTATTCATGCATACTAGTATACCATACTATTCAAGACGAGACTATGTTTTTTGTTATTCTCAATTCAAACAGACTAGTCTCTATACACCACAACAAGAAAAAAATGTCATTTGCCAGGAGCATGAACCCTTGGGAAATTTGTGAGGGCCAAAGCCATGGATACCTCGCATATCTGCACAAATCCCTCTTTTTTTTTAGGTGAGAAAACTTCCTCCGGTTCAATTTCATATCCAATTGATCAAGCCGACAAAGCATTAGGGTTGTTTGATATTTGCCAGAGGTTAACCGAGTGCCCACCCCTCACAAATGACAAAGAATCTTTGCAACTATTACATCGAAATGACTGTCTGTAAAATGTTATTCATGAGGGGTAAAACCCTCGCAAACACACACAAACTCCTCACATGTTTCGACCAATTCACTACAAATTTGACTATTTTTCACTGTGAATTGAACATTCTGACATGTTGGTATGCGAGGGGCAACCCCTTGCAAAACCCCTGGGGCAAAATCAGCTTAAATTATGTTCAACGCTCTTCGTCCTCATTCATCCATCATAAATTTTTAAAATGACATAGTTCTTTCTCGTCATATGTTTTCTTTCTTCCTTCAACTTCCTTCATAGTACTTTTTTCTCATTATTTGATTAAGAATAAACTAGAAAGCTTCAATATTGTGATAAAAACTCTCTTCGCTTATTAATAATCTTATTTTACATTTGTTCGGTACTTATTTATTTACTTATTTTCTCTCTTAATCGCAACATTGTCAATGCATATCTAACACAATTGCCAAAATCATTGCCTCTCTTGTGTAGCTTGGCCCCGACTCTGTTATTGTTCCTTTTTCACAATAATTTTTAAAGTAATTTAAATTAAAATATTTTTTGATAAAATATTAATTGTGATTGTACTTTTATAAGCAATTTAAAAAAGTGATTCGATTTTTTAAAATAAAGTTATTTCTTATTAATAATAATTTTTTAAATATATTTAATTTTTAAAAAAATTAAAATTCAATATTTGGTAGCTATATGCCCCTCACAAAAACTGCGTGACATTCTAACTATGACAAAAGTTTGATAGGGCTTTAGCAAGGAGTCGCCTTGACAATTTAACACATCCTTAAATAGGGGTTTGCCCCTCACAAAAAGTTTGTGGCCAGCCATTTTGCATGAAATCTTGCCACTCACACAACTCTTGTCAAATGTTGGTTTTCCGTGGGTCTCATCCATGTCAAAAAGCATATTTTATAGTGTGTATATATTGTAAAACAAAAAATAAGATGAATTAGTCTATACTGTTGAAAAATAGATGATCAATCAGTGTAGACAATCGGAGTACAAGAATTTCTTTTTGCTTCATGATTTTATTTTTTGAAAAAAAACATTTGTAAGTAAAATTAATTATTTAAATTCAACTCATAAATTAAATTAATTAATCTAAATATTATTTGAAATAAAATAATAATTTCAATAATATAAATTAATAATAGTTTAGATTAATAAAATTAATTAAATTACAGAAATATTAGTTAATTTTGATGGAATTTTTATTTTGAATAATAATTTTTTTATAAACTATTATTCAAAATAATTATTATTTGTGAATAATAATTTGCCAAATTATTTGTCCTTTTTTTGTAGTAAATTATTTGTCCAAATTAATTATTATTTGTGAATAATAATTTGCCAAATTTAATTAATTTTATTAATCTAAAACTATTATTTATGAAATTATTTTTCCAGACTATTAATCTAAAACTATTTTGATGGAATTTTTATTTTGAATAAATAACTTGATTTCTATCAAAATAATAATAAAGATGGCATCTAATCTGAGACATATCGAGTAGTTTATAAAATACCTACACCCCTTTATCTGTCGATCCACCTTTTAGTTGTGAAAAAACCGAGAGGACTTTGCACACAAATCCAAAGACGACAATACCTCAAAAATGTGGCTCCAGGTCAAAACGTTGATGCCACCTATAAGAAAGAGTAGTTTATAGGAAACAATCACACTCCTATATCTACCAAAATACCTCCCGCAAGTATGTCAATTATTGTGGGATGAAATGAGTAATTTCTTTTTCTTTTATCGGTGTTTATATTTTCTAATAACACTTTTATTTTTGCGTAAAAAACTGACCCTTTTATTTCACATAAACGCTGTTGGACATTAAATGCGTGAACAACTCTCTTAGTCCAAATTCAAACTTTGGTTCGTTATGTTGTGAGTGTTTGATCTAATCCTTCCGCTAGACTCAACTGTAAGGACTCTTTTATTCTAAAAACAATTTTCAATGAAGAACATTTATGGAAACACACTTCTTTTGTATGAAATCAAAAAAATTAATTGTTTGGCAAAAACAATTGCTTATAGTAGGAGTAAATCAGAACATAAAGAATATTTCCTTGAAACAGTTGCAAATTTAAAATTTAATGGTAAACATTGAAGACATTAATATAATTTTTTGAAAAAGTTTAAGCAAAGGAATCATAAAAAAAGATCATGGTAATAAATTAGTATTGGTATAAAAAGGAGTAAATGAATATTCAAAGAAAAATATTAGCTGGATACTGGTCTAGTACATTGCTACAATTGAAATATGAATGCAAAGACAATACAATTTTGAAAAACTTTAAACAAAGGAATTACTCAAAAAAGTAGCAAACATAAATACTCCGTATAGAAAAAGTAAATGAATATTGAAAGAGAAAGACACACTATCCAGCTGGATCCTGGTCTATATTGCTACTAATGAAAAATGAATGAATAATAATCAATAAACGTCTCTATTCAAATATCACACTCATTTCACCGTATTAGGAAAATAAAGATAGACTTAATTGTATTCAATTCAATATAAAGAATTTAATTAAATAATATACAAAAATAAATAACAACCCAAAAAAAAAAACCACCACCTTTAAAAAAAATACCGATATAAATTGCAGATTCAAAGGGGCAAAACAAAAAAACAAAACGAAGAATGAGTGTGGAAAAAATGGAAGCGTGAGAGACAAATGAACCATTAATACTACTTTTTTGTTGTGCACAATCACGTAAAATAGTAACGTAGCATGGCTGACGGTGTAATTGAGGACGAAGTTTCACCTATAGAGGAGGTTCGGGCGGTGGTGTCAAACGACGATGACCCGAACCTCCCGATATGGACGTTCCGTATGTGGACGTTGGGAATTATCTCGGTGGTGTTGCTTTCTTACATAAACACATTTTTCATTTACAGAACCCAACCATTAACGGTTACAATGATAACAATTCAGGTTGCAACGCTTCCTATTGGTCGATTCATGGCTAAGGTGCTTCCAACAAAAAAGTTTCGAATCATTGGTTTTGGAGAGAGAGAGTTTTCGTTAAACCCGGGTCCTTTTAACGTGAAAGAGCACGTGCTTATTTCCATGTTTGCAAATGCTGGTGCTGCGTTTGGGAGTGGCACTGCTTATGCTCTCAGTATTGTTGATATCATTCGTGTATTTTATTACAGGAAGATTACCTTTCTTACTAGTTGGATTCTTGTCCTCACTACGCAGGTAATTAAGCCTCTCTTAACTCTCAATTTCTTGTTATTTTTATGAATTTAAATAATTTATGTTAATTTCTTTGTTAATATATAAAAGTATTTTAAACATTTTGTCGATGAGGTTCTAACTCTGTTGAGAGTTTACCTTATAATTTCAATGGACAGTTAATTAATAATATTTTCCCCTTTATTTTTCTGGAAAAAAGTATATGATATTGATATATTTTTTTAAAGGTTTTATTTTGCTAGTAGATAAAGTTTTTTTGTACTATTATTTTTTTATTTTTTAAATACATGGTATATGAGTTTTATTTTAAATAAATACATTTGAATCATTGGAAAAGAATGACAACTAGCGATTGCATGCAGGTATTAGGGTATGGATGGGCGGGGATAATGAGGAAGTACGTGGTGGATCCAGCGGAGATGTGGTGGCCATCCACTCTAATGCAAGTCTCTTTGTTCAGGTACAGTTACCTAACACGGTTCTTTAGTATATTAATTTAGTTATACGTATGTAGTAATGCTATGGGTTTTAATTTATTGATTTTGTTCCCTTCTGAACAACCCTCCAAATTTGCGCATCTAACATTAGCAAGGAAATTTTGTGTGACCTGAATTCACGAGGAGTATACCAATTGTGTGAATATTTTTATTGTCTCCATGTATGCCCGCTTAGAGAATATATCGGAGGAATCAAAAGATAATAGATAGAGACATAATGAGAAATACAACCCTGAAAATGCATAGAAACGAATGGACGCAATGTCTTAAACTGATGTTTTTCTAAAAAAAAAGGTGTGACAATGTTACGTATAAGAAATGTGATCATTATAAATAGTAAATAATACGTTGTCAGCAAAATAAATAGTGCTACATGATAAATCCCTTTTATCCTTTAAAAAAAATTAACTCTTTTATATAAAAAAAAATAGTAGAGACCATATTTTTTATAAACAAAATTGAAATTGTCATAAGACCTAATTCACTTGGCAACACGAAGATTGTTAAGGTTAACACTCCTTCCTTAAAAAAAAAAGGTTAACATTTTTTGTGGTTATTTGAATATAGGATTTTTTTTCTTTGAATGTGTGAGTTTAATTTAGTGTTACTTGTCATATATCTATAGACAAAAATAATCTGAAATCGGTAATTATAAGAAATGATAATGTATGTATACACCATGCATGTTAGAGCCCGTCCAACACATATTGAAGCTCAAGGAAAAATCTAAAATGAGGCCTACAAAAAAAATTCATTAATAGTATTTGTTTTACAGAGTAATATTTTTTTTCAAAATTTCATTTTTCAAACCTTTTTAAATTATTGTTATGAGTTTCGTTTAACAACTCTTTTTCAATCGACAATAAATCAAATTCATTTAATGTGTGTGACACATTGTTGATCTTAAATAAGATATTATTAGTTTTAATTTTGAAAAGCTTTTTTTTTTTTTCCTTTTTCAGAGGACACAATAATTGGTGGATTCTAGGGTGAGGGATCAATTAAGTCCCTCACCGGTGAAACACTAGAAAAATAGCGTTAGATTTAGTATACGGTCTAGATTTGCAAAAACTAAAAAGCGAGAACAACAACATTTTCCCACACAATCTTATCCATCCTCTTCTGTCTTCCATGGAGTAGGAGTTACGTTTTTTCGGTACAAAGAAAGTTGATAAACTAAGTCATCCTTCACAAAAAAATTAACGGCAGCAAGTGAATATGTAGCAATACCGATCTCTCTATAAGTCATAACAATAACTTTGATGGCTCTCTCATGTAGGAAGAATAGTAAAAATCAAAATAAATTAGAAAAATAAACGGTGAAAATTGATTTGAAAACACTTGCTCTTTTGTTGTTGTTCAAATAATGGATTGAAACAATAATTACAAGGATTAATTTAGCAATGCATTTGGACATGTTTCAAGTTCTGAGTTTGATCTTTTTTTTTCTGTGTAATTTGTATGAATAATAATACGGGTTTCATTCTTCTTCTGAAATTTATTTTATGACTTTTTTTAAAATTATTATGTTTGATTTTTGTTTTACTTCAAAGGCCTACGAACATAGTAATTCTTATCGCCTCTGGATTCTTGATTGGGACTAAAAAAATCACAATTACAAACAACACATGGAGAGAGAAAGGGGAGCAAGATTATGTGCAGGAATGTTTAGATATTCCCATTTTTAATTTTAGCAAACCTAAACCATAGGTTAAATCTAATGGTATTTTTTTCGTGGTCCACCGGTGAGGGACCTAATTGGACCCTCACCCTAGAATTCACCGTGTACACATTCTAACAAAAAAGTTATTAGATTTGATTGACTAAATTACACCAGAGATTATTTAAGTTATTTAATCGTAACAAATTGGTCATTTAAGTTTTTTTTACGTACCACTTAGATCTTTTATGTTATTTCATATAAGTTTTTTTCATACCAATTAAGTCATTTAAGTTATTTAACCTTAACAATTTGGAGTATTTTTTATCTTAATAGATGTAAGTTATTCGGAGCCTAAAGATTACAATTAAATAAGTTAAAGGATCTAAGTGTTACAAAAAAAATACTTAAAGGACTGATTTGTTGCAATTAAATAACTTAAATGACTTCCGGTATAATTAGCCTATTTGATTTTTTAACTTGTGTTCTTAACACAAGTTAACTTTTCATATTTTATAAAATATGTGTATTTAATGCATTAGAATTTCAAACAAATAACTTTTTTAAATGGTTCCCTAAAAAAAAACTTTTTTAAATGGTATCTACGTGCCATAAGAGCATCCGTCAGTAAGACTTTAATTAAAACAGAAGAAACGTGGTGATTGTACAGTTTATGTAGCAGTTTACCAAACAAAACAAATCATGCAAGCACAGATTTAAGGAAGAAAACTCTCCAAAAGAAGAGTAAATAAAAGATGGTTTTGTGTGTCAATTTTGTGTGTTCTAATGCATGTTTATGGCATGTGCCTTTTGTTTTGGAGTACAGTGTTTGTAATTGCAACAACACATAAATACATTTATTATATATAAAAATGTAGGTTAAAGGAAGGATACTTCGTGCTGTCCTAAATATAAGTAAAAAGGAATATGTATTAGTCTAGATTTAGACTAAATAACATGGTGAATAGTTTTATGAGAAATGATATTTGAACAATTATTTTATGACAATTTTCTTTTTCATACTCACAACATGTTTTCATTTTTTCTCTCTATTACTTTGGTTATTGTGTCAAGACCTACATTTCTTTGTATATTTTGATTGTCCCATGAAATGATTGTTCAAATAACATTCCTCTACTTTTATTATTTATATTTAAGACCTGAAGAAGTATATATAAGTCTACAAGTATTTATAACTCTTGATAAAATATATTCTATGTTATAATAAAATACTGGGAGAATATTCTCATGGAAAATAAAGAGGAGAAAAATCTACTAACCGATAAGGAAATGAAGTATGTTGGCAGAAGAACAGAGAGCACATAACTGTTCAAACACAATGACTTTTGTGTTTGTTCAGATGTGCTCTCTATCTTCTGTCAACAAACAAAGTTATGAATTTGATATGCCTATTCATCACCATCTGCTTAAAAAAAAATCTTATTTTCATCAGGATCATAAAAGCTTCATATGAGATGAAAAATAAAAATTTAATGAAGAGATATATAGAATACCTTTCAACAAGCTGTGGCATATATAAATTTCATCTCACAGAAAGAGGAGCAAGAGAGGACATTGATAGAAGAGTTTAAGAATCAGAAATTATGTGCTATTGGGTTGAGAAATGTTAGAAGGAAGAAAAGTCACAAAAAAGCTAGAGAGCTATTTATGTCTATGGTATGATCAATGTAGGAAACAACATGGAGAAGTATCGGGGATTGCTGATGAAAAAGTAGTTGAGTGTAGGGCAATAGATTTTTTCGAAATTTAATATGAAAGGACAGAGGACATTGAAAACTTGGAAACAATTCAAGTGGCTCATGTTTAAGGTTAAACTTCCAAAATGTGTCATTGTCCATTTGAGTAAGCATAATAGAGGAATTCCAAACTATATAAAAAAGTTGGTAAGAAATACAAAAATTATAGTGTTCAAAGTCATATTTAATTATATTTTTTCGTATTTTTAAAGTATTATTAATGATTATTTTAGAACCATCATCAAGGGAATTTGAATTGATACTTTGAAGCTACAACGTTAAATTCTTATAACCGAGTTATCATCTCAATTCTTGCTAACCAGTGCCCTCAGGATAATGGTTAAAGAATCTACAAATAGAAATTTTGTTTTGAAAATATAAAATGTTACTTTTAATAAAACAATGATTACACAATTTTTTCATGAAAACTTACTAGTTTTAAATGTTTAACCATTATCTTTGGGACACTAGTTATCATTCTTCTATTTTAAATAGAAAATAGGTAATTATAAATAAGAAGTTTGATTATATTAAAAGAGATACAAGTTACAAAAGTGATGCAAGTTTAATGTGTATATACGAAAAAAAGTGAAGATTTTAGTTAAATTTGTGTGTGTGTATATATATGCATGATTTTCTTCATTTCATTTAATACTTTTGTCTTATAGTGTTGTGAGATCTAGTTCATATATTTGCTTTGGAAAGTGCTAGTGGAGATCATGGGGGTGTGTGAGTGAAGTATATGTATTTGTAAATATTTTACATAATATTAATTCTTTGGATGTCATTAAATAACTATCATGGTTTTTCTTCAGCTTTACGGTGCTCCGTATTAAATTCTTGTATTGTAATAACGTTCCTTAATTTTTAATATTGTGATATGTTATTAGATCATTAACTCGTTGTTGTTTCTCATGTTTCCCGTGTCGTTTTGAACTGAATTTAGGAATTTACTCTCTATATTTTCCATGAGAAATAGAATGACTCATCCTAGATTTAGAAACGCATGACCAAGTAAAAATAGATGGATAAAAAATACATTTAAGTTTAACTACTCTTGTTAAAATTCTTAAATGAACATAAGTCAAGCTTCATATTTGCCATTTATACACATTATTCATTCCTACTTTTTAACTTTCAAGTTTTAAGTCAGACGTGCCTTTTGATAAAGAATTCACCTTTATTCTAAATATATCTTAACATTTGAGATGATAACTCGGTTATAAGAATTTAACGTTGTAGCTTGAAAGTACACAATTCAAATTCCCTTGATGATGGTTCTAAAATGATCTTCCCATTTTCTTTTTAAATAAACTCAATAATACTTTCAACATGGGTCCCACAAACACAAGACTGCAACTACATACATGGGTCCCACAAACACAAGACTACAACTACATACATATATAGCTAGTTAGGTATCATACGGATAATGCCCAAAGTCAGGTACCTAATTGGTCTCGGTTCTCAAGTACCATTTAAGCACCACCATTCTCAGGTAAATATTGTCGAAAATGTGAAGGAAAAAAAAAAAACCCAATTAACCTATTATTTACTTCAAATTTAAGTTCTTTTTTAATTGGTGAGCTAATCCCCTTTCTTGTATTCAAAGTGTTTGAGCTTGATTTTTTTTCAATGGACTTTAAGTACCATGTACCCATTTTAATAAATTTTGCTTATAAAAAAATTAGTCAACAATATAAATTTTCTTTCTAGGTAACTTGTCAACTTTTTTCGCCAAACAAGCTTTAAGCCTAAGAAAAATAAAATCTCTTCACTATATGTATAACCTCCGGTCTCAAATATAAGAAAATATTCTTTTTTTAGGTTCATTGAATAATTAACGTATCTGATTTACAATGTAGACCAGATACATTAACTACTCAATGAATTTAAAAAAAGAATCTTTTCTTATATTTGAGATCGGAGGAAGTACAAGGCTTTGTCTAAAATGTTTTTGCAGCATGCCCTATTTTTGTTATTATTGGATTAACAAGTAACATCATATTTCATCTAACAAAAAAATTATTCATCATGCAAATGGAGAAAACCAGTTTATATATGATGTAAGACTTGTATCATTTTTCAATCATAGAATTGACAATAATACAAATAACATGTTTTTTTAAGAGAAAATAGTTTATCGCTTTTCATTAGAAATCAATATCAAGATACAAGAAGATACATCATCAAAACATAGAGAGTAGTTAGAGAAATAGTCTCTTAAAAAAAGTACGAGCGACCACATTCACCATACAAATAACATGTTTAATAAGAAGTACATCTTTTTGGTTACCACTTTTACCAATAGACGTAAATGGTGGAACCAATCATCTTTAAGGTTACTACCTTTATTTTATTTGGAGCAGAAAGCGAGACCAAACATGAAAAGATAATATTCACAGCAATGTTGTGAGGAGAGAAAAGACAATAGATCAATATATATATTTTTTTCGAATACCTCTAAAAATATGTCCTTCATTGTTCTCTTTTGTCCGAAATAGTCATTAATTGTTTATGTATATTGGCTTGCTACGTTTCGAAATTCTATTGAACACACTTGAGAGCTGAACTGAAAGACTACATAGCATTTGTAGTGTTCTGTTCCATATAAGTGTAGTATATATGCTGTGAATTCGTTAAAAATCACACCAATAAAATACTTGATGTGTGGAGCAAAATAATCAAGCAATCAAAACAATGTGGATGATAGTTATAAACACAAGTAAAAGTAGAAAACACAGAGAGAAAGAACGAGAGAACACATGAAATTTGTTTACCCAGTTCGGTCCAATACTGACCTAGTCTTGTGGAGAGAGCAACCATCCGTTCCACTATAATGATGAGTAACTTTATAAAGAGATATCAAAATGTTACAAGAATTAGTCTTCAAACCTAATTCTACACAAAGTCTCAATCTCTTCCCGTGACCAAGTGACTCAATCCTAATAGTGTTTTCCAAGGTGAATCAATCTCAACCCTAGTGTTTGTTGCAAAGAGCAAACTCTACAAACCCTAGTTTTCTTGTAGGCTTCTAAACCGTTGTTTTATGGCTCTCTACCTCACCTCTCTCTCACTATTTACATCTGATACAAGGTCTGTATTTACAGTAAGAGCATCCCTCAAGAAATTGGAATAAATCTAAGCCCATAAAAATACGTTCTATTTTTATTCTGCTGACAAAATCGGGCACCGATTTTCACAAATTGGGTGCCGAAATATGTTGAATGGAAAGGCTCCAAATACAGCCAAAATTGGGCCCTGATTTCTCCAAAACGGCCACCGATTTTGGCACCTCTAGAATTCCAATTTTGAGTCACTCTACAACAATCTCCACATTTACTGTAAATTAGTTATGATGCCAATTTAACCATCAACCACCTTGTTGCTCTCTCCCTGCTTCATCTTCCCTTGCTTCCAACTACATCATGTAGCTCCACAAGTTTCCACCATAACCTCTTCAACCACGAAACGTCTCCCGCTTCCTTGAAGATTTCCTTGCATCCAATCCCCGTTGATATTTTAGGGTAATCCCACAAGCCATGCTATATATTCTTCAAACTCCGGAATGCCTTCAGTCTTCATGAAGAATTCCCTTGCTCACAACTAGAGCATAAAACCCAAGGTCTCCATAGTCGTACCATTCTCGGTGTGTTCAACTCCACCTCAAGCTGAGCTTTCTCTACCTCAACTTCCAAATGCGTACATCCCACTATGTCTTTCACCTTGAAACTCCACCTCAAAGGCTGATCGCAAGTATTCTTACCTCCGCCTCTTCAGAATGACCATGAGTATTCTTCCTACCGCCTCTCGAGGTTGATGTTGAGTGTTTAACATCTCTTTAGACAAACACCGCTCTACAATGCATCATTCACAAGGTGAGAAACATCACCATCTTCATCCTCCCAACAAGACACCACCAAAGCGCCTGCATTCTCATAACCCTCAGAGACAATTTGTGCGGAGTTACCACTGTTCTCCGGACAATCCTTCTTGAAGTGACCCATCTTGTTACAGTTAAAGCACTTAAACTTTGACTTGTTACCATTCTTTCCCTAGTTACCTCTACCTCCACCATTCCCTCTTGAAACACTTAGGCCTTCATTGTTTTCATCAGTTCTCAAGTCCTTGAACTTGGTCAACTCCTTGGTTCTCAAAGCTGCTTGAACTTCTTTCAAGATAACAATGTCTTCTTTTCCATAGAGCATGGTATCTTTGAAAGATTCAAAAGATCTCAGTAAAGCACAGAACAAGAGTATAGTTTTATCTTCATCCTCAAGATGCACCTCAATATTCTCCAAGTCATCAAGGATTTTGTTGAACTCCGTAAGTTGCTCCATGATGGCCTTTGACTCCATCATCTTGAATGAGTAGAGTTGTTTCTTTAGGAATTGCCAATGAGCCAAAGACTTTGTCATATACAAAGACTCCAATTTTGACCACATCGATGTCGCGGTTAGTTTCTTCGCTACATCTCTCAAAATTTTATCCCTGAGGCACAAGACAATGACACTCCTGGCCTTGTGCACCATCTTAGTCTTTTCATCTTGTGACATGGTGACCGAAAACGCACGTTCACCCTTCAAAGCTTTCTCACACTTTTATTGTATTAAAATTGCTTCCATTTTTACCTTCCATAACCCAAAATCATTATCTCCAGTAAACTTCTCAGCATCCCACTTCGAACCCATGGTACTTGATTATCGTTTGGTCCTTGCCCCACGGTGGGCGCCACTTTTTGTGAATTCGTTAAAAAATCACACAAATAAATACTTGATGTGCGGAGCAAGTTAATCAAGCAACCAATATCAACGTGGATAACAGTTATAAACATAAGCAAAAGTAGAAAACAACGAGATAAAGAAAGAGAGAACACGCAAAATTTGTTTACCTAGTTCGGTCCAATACTTACCTAGTCTGGGGGAGAAAGCAACCATCTGTTCCACTATAATGATGAATAACTTTACAAAGAGATATTAAAATGTTACAAGAATTAGTCTTCAAACCTAATTCTACCCAAAGTCACAATCTCTTCCCGTGACCAAGAGACTCAATCATAATAGTGTTTCCCAAGGTGAATCAATCCCAACCCTAGTGTTTGTTGCCAAGAGAAAACTCTACAAACCCTAGTTTTCTTGTTGGCTTTTAAACCCTTGTTTTCTGGCTCTCTACCCCACCTTTCTCTCATTATTTACATCTGATACAAGGTCTGTATTTATAGTAAGAGAATACCTAAAAAAATTGGAACAAATCTGAGCCCATAAAAATACGTTCTATTTTTATTCTGCTGACAAAATTGGGCACCAATTTTCACAAATCGGGCGCCGAAATATGTCAAATGGAAAGGCTCCAAATATAGCCAAAATTGGGCCTCGGTTTCTCCAAAACAGCCACCAATTTTGGCACCTACAGAATTCCAATTTTGAGTCACTCTACAACAATATATAAACTACACTTTAACTAGGTAGTTAGAGGTTTAGGGTTTAAAAGAGCTTCGGTTAAAATTAATTTGGAAAATGATCTGACCAGATTAGAAGAATGATGTATGGTGCAACGGTTGTCAATACTTGTGAGCTCTGAAAGGGCAGAAGAGGGGGGTACTTGCAAACACTCTGACGCTCAAATTAGTAAAGTGCAGAACTGACATGTTTTAGGGTTGAAATGAATCTTACATTTGAGAATTGTGAAGAGTCTTTTTATATAGTGAGGAGGCGCTTAAGGCGTTGTTAGTGGCACATTGTACCAAAATTTGGGACACAATTGCATCTCTCCTCTTTTTTTTTCTTTTTTTTAAAAAAAAAAAGAAATTTGAGTCTCTCTAAAAAGAGTATACTTTTAGTTGATTTGGTCTTGTAAAAATACCTAATGTATACTTTTATTTTTGACAAGACCTAATGTATACTTAAACGCACATACATATAACAAGCATTTTTTATAATAATAATAATAATAATAATAATAATAATAATAATAATAATTACAATAAAAGGATTGATTCTACTTTTTTTATGTTATTTTGTATATACGCTGAAGCAAATGTATTTGGTCTTATAATCAAACAAGACTAACTCCTTTTAGTCTTTCTATAATATTTGTCGATAGGGTGTACCAAAAAAATTTTTATCGATAGGGAATCATGTGTTTTTTTAAGGAAGCAAACACAATCTAGGATTCAAGTAAGAAGATATATGGACGAAATGGTCCTTCAAATAATTATCATAGGTCATATTATAATTTAGTGACATGACATGTATCTAATATGGTGACACAATACGGTCAAAAAAGATATTGTGACACAATGGACAAATATGGTGACTTAAAATGTTTCACATCACCTTAAAAAAAATTCCAATTTTTAGATAAGAATTCATTTAGAGATAAAAGTGCCTTGATTTATTTTTGTCAAAGACTAAAGTTATTATATTTTTATTGAGAGTATATGTAGAAAAAAAAAACTCATTTTGTTAGTATTACAAAAAATTAGTATTCCAGAAAATGAAAATAAAAATGTTTTCAAATCTTCACTCTTTTTTAATAGAGTAAATGGTCACTTTGACCCCTAACTCTTCGCATCGTTGTCATAAATGTCTCTGACTCAGGATTAAATACAATGTAATATCTGAATATGCACTTCCGTTATTAGTTAAGTCTCTAGCGTTAAAAACTTCTATTAACTGATGAGGTGGCAAATATTTTGTGTTGAAAGGTGCATAGTGTGTCTCAGGGATTAAAGTGAAAAAAACTGAATCGAATTGAAAGATAGGGACTAAAGTGAAAGATGGAGTTAGAAATTCTCAAATCCCTAAATCTCAAATTCCTAATTCTCACTTTTGTTCAATATTGAATCTTCTACTGCAAACATGTTCAAATATCAAAATCAAATCTTCCATTATATTGAACAATTCCCTATTTTTACACTACCCTGTTATGGATATTTACTTGCATCCATCATATGTGATTGAATTTTGGTGTTTAATGTTTAATGGAAGATTGATAATCTGAAGTGATTGATTGAGTTAGAAGTTTCTTTAGTCAGATCTTTTTGTGACATTCGATAAAGTTTGATTTGATCCAGGACCTACGAAGAAGTCAGGGTTTAAGTAGATATATCATGTGAAGAATTCCGTTTGAATGATCCATGGTCTTGTTTGTGTTTAATAATGTTGTTTTATGTTGTTGAATTTTGTCTCTAAATTATCTTGTTGAAATTGTTATGTTTAATTTATATTGTTGTTGTTGTAGAATTTCATTTATTGACAATTTTTTTCTTCCTATTTTATGTGTTCTAAACACGATATAGATTATATAATTCGAAACATGTCAAATCCGAAATCACAACTTTTAACAAAGTATGTATACATTTCAAATTATATAATCCGACACAATATTGGGCATGCATTCGGATGATATAATATGAAATAGTCCAAAATTTGAGTTATGATGTTACAAGCAAGGTTTAGACTATATGTGGTTCATTTTTGGCATGTTTGGTTTATTTACATGTTTTCTTTTATTGTAGTTACAATCTAGGATGGTTCGGTGGCTATAAATAGGCTTGTATTCTTCATTTTCATTGTAATTTCTCTCTTACTTCCTTCTCCTCTTTTCTTTCTTACTTTTTCTTTAGGGAGGGCCCGTTATGATGTCATGATCATTGTTAATCATTTATACCATCTCAAAAATTGTTGTGTGGTTTTGGTGGGGATGATAGATGGTCAACAAAGACTTTAATCATCTATTTTTGGTTTTTTACATGATTCGGATTATGTAATCCGAAATAACATAATTTGGCTTTGGATTATATAATTGAAACAAGGACAATTTAATTTTTTTTTAAGGATACGTAAGAAGTTAGTAGAGTGGGGAAAGAAAATCTCTTATTAACTTACGGAAATAACTACGATTGGGATAAAAAAAATTACATTGACATCCATCACAAATCATTATTTCCTTGATTTTTAAATGATACGATGAAAGTCAAATATTTAATGATATAATTGTTATGATGAACTTATAGTGCAAATTCTTTTTACACTAACTGTACATATAAATTAACTCCTTAATATATTTTGGTACCAAAAGCAAAAGGATAAAAGGAGGGTACTAGAACAAGCAAGAGCATGTAAGAAGAAACCATAATTAATCTTACAGAAAGGACATCAAGAATAGAAGATAGTGGAAACATCAATCAAACTACAAATAAAATTAATCATATAATATAGAAACTCCGAGAAACTTCATGACCTTGTTTTTGCACTCTTTATATAACCATCAAAATTCCAAATTATTTCTCATGGTCAATTCTATTACAACATCTTGGTTCCTTAAAACACAACGACACTTAGCCATGTCACTCATTTCACAACTTCTAGGTGATGAAACCTATGATCCTTTCTTATCTATGGTAAACAAATGTCCTGTCCTAAGCATCCCTACAGATTGGAAAGAGACCAAAGATGCACATGTTTTTATATCTGACCTTCCAGGATTGAAGAAAGAGGATGTAAAGGTTGAAATTGATGAAGGAAAAGTGCTTCAAATTAGTGGTGAAAGGAGTAAAAATGTGGATGAAAATGATGAGAAAAATAACAAGTGGCATCATGTTGAACGGTGTCGTGGCAAATTTCAAAGAAGGTTTAAGCTCCCTCAAAATGCTAAGGTTGATCAAGTTAAGGCTAATATGGAAAATGGTGTGTTGATTGTTACTATACCTAAGGAGGAAGTGAAGAAAAGTGAAACTAAGGTGATTCAAATTGAGGGAAATTGAAAAATTTGTGAGTTTTTTTTTTTGTAATGTTAGAAATTGAAAATAATAAAGTGTTTGTGATTGAGTAAGGGTGGGGAAATAAAAGGGTCTTTTTCTACATAAATATAAGGGTCTTTGTGCTTTTGTCAATTGATGTGTGTACTTTTGGTACCTTGGTTTGATATATTGCTTATGGTGGGTGATGCAATGTAACTTAATAATTAATGTTCATATGGTTATTGTAATTTGAGGTTGTTCTATATAATCTTTTCTTCAGCTTTGGTACAAACTGAGGTGAGCAAGTAAAATGATTGAATTATTAAAGAAAAAATTTGACAGATCCTTTTTAAACGGGCTTGTACTTTGCATTTAAAATGGACCATAAGGTTGTGAAAATCGAGATCTTAATTAAGATCAAAAGAGAATAACAAAATCGAAAATCGTAAATCGTAAGATCACAAACGATATGAAATTGAAAGATTTTATTCAACTACTTTTGTAGAATCAATATATGATAATCGAAAATCTTAATCAAAATCAATAGATTCTACCAAAATAAAAATAATACTAACTATATGGTATAATTACATATAGTCATAAATGACTCAAAAGTTTCAAGTTGATAAAATATTTATACATAAATGACTTAAAGCCTAGATGTCAAATATTCTTTAGTAGTGATAATAAAGATAGGTCTCATGAGCTTAGTTCACTTGATAAGAAATAATGGACGGAGACCTCACTTATTCATCGTTAAGGTGAAATTCTCTAGCCGCTAGGCTACTTGAAAAAAAAACAAGATAAACAACCTAGACAAAATAATTAAAGGCAAATCTAAGATGCCCGACAAAATACTTGATCATAAGTGAGTTTTGACACTCTTAAGTTTCAAGACAGAAACTATATGCCTAACAAAATGGAATTGAAGGAAACGATGATGATTGAAGACAAAATGGAAGGAATGAATCTAGTTAGGTTTGGTCCATTTTAAATGGGATCGTAAGGTGAATCGGCACTTGGACGGTGAAACTTGAAAGAGTGAAAAAAATGTTGGTTTTAAATTAATTTATAAAACCGTGTCAATGTACAAACCAGATCAATTGACGAACCAGGTAAAAATTGACCTATGTAAATTTTTTTCATAATCCATCAAAATATTGTAAAAACCTACGATTTTGTAGGGATTTCAAAATTTTATGCGATTACGATGTGACTTTACTATAATTCTGGTGTTTTTAGATTCTACAATGGATTTGAATCGATGAGGGTGAGTAAAAATGCAACATCCTGAATTTTGGGATTTAAATCGCGATTTTAGTGAATGAATCTTAGTTTCACATCACACTACAAATGCAGTTACTCTTTTTTTTTGCCTTAATAACAGTTTTGGCCCCCTAAGTTTCAAGAAGTTGCGATTTTGGCCTCCTAAGAAAAAACTTACAAAATCGCCCCCTAAGTTTTGACCCTGTGGCATTTAGCCCCCTAAGTCAATTTTGACTTGGTCAACGCACACGTGGACGCCACGTGTAATTTTTTTTAATTATTTAAAAAATAATTTTTTTATTTTTATAATTTAAAAATTTTATTTTTTAATTAATTAAATAAAATATTAAAAAAAGATTTTTTTTTAATTAAAATAATTTTATTTTATAATTATTTTAATTTATTTATTTTTTTAATTAAATTTTGTTAAAAATAAATACACGTGTGCGTTGACCGAGTCAAAATTGGCCTAGGGGGCCAAAACTGCCGCATGGTCAAAACTTAGTGGACGATTTTGTAGTTTTTTTGTCTTAGGGGGCCAAAATCGCAACTTCTTGAAACTTAATGGGTTAAAACTGCTATTAAGTTTTAATTTTTTTTTATAGGCGTTCAAATGCAGTTAATGTGATGGTGGATTTTATTGTGCACTTGAGAATTTGTTCTTGCCAAGTGAATCAAGATTTTCAAAACCATTTTGCTTTTGATTAGTGAAATGGCAACATGCATTTGGCTGGCCATGATTAAAACCAGGAGTTGGAAAAAAATAATCTCACGCTATCAACTAAAATAAAATACAGTGATGGTTGAAAACATATTAATTTTTGCTATCATAATTTGCAAGTTTAAATTGCGGAGAAACTATGCAGTACTAAAGTATTATGCAAACCCGCAATCTCTTCTTCAACGGCTCGCAACACCAACAAAATTCTAGAATTCTGAAGCATTGTTGTGAACCTAGAATCTCATGTCTTACCATACAACAGCTGCCCATCAACACCAGTCGTCTGGACAAGTATCATGAATCAAAATATCATTGTCTTGTAGACATTCATTGTCTCTGCCCTGCATAAATTTGAAAGCAAATCAAAATAAGGAGTTGATTAAATTTAAAAAGTTGAAATTTCTATTTTGGTTCACTTAATAATGAATCATAAAGTTGAAGTTGGATTAGTGAAATAATAAATACTCCAAAGCAAGCAAAAACTTGACAGAAGAGTTGAAATAATACCTTTCTCCCTCGCTCGGCTCAAAGAGCACTTACAAAAGGTATATGTGCACATTTTAGAGCTTAATGAAATTATCACGGATATAGACAAGGACACCGGACACGATACGGACAGTGACACGCCAACACCCCTAATAATTTAAGAAAACCACATAATTCAATATAATAATATGTGTTGTGTCGTGCCAATGTCGAACACACGTCTAATCCGATGAGTGTCCGTGCTTCATAGTTATATAGCCAAATTGACTTTACACGGAAGCCAAACGCCCAAAAGAAAAGAAGACAATATAGAACCTCAAAAAAACAGGCAACAACAGTGCAACCAGCACCCCTCCCAAATCCTATTTATTCAAACAATCATCTGGATCTCAACACCATGGAGATACGTTCGACCTACTAAGGCCCAACGCCGCGACACCTCTTTAATCTCATCGACTATCTCAGGAACCTCTCTAGAACAACTAATCATTTCCTGCCTTCGAAGGCACCAAATTACCATATGCCAAATGAGTCAAAAAAACCTTCCTAGTTTTCTTATTTCTCACCTCCCCCATTACACAAACAAATTTTGGGGAGTAATGATCGCAAAACACCTTAAACGCCACTTCACAATGGAGAAATAAATGAGAGGACGTTTCCTCCAAACTATCACATAGCACACACCTACTAGAAGACTCAACATCAAAACCAAAAACTCTATCCTCGACCGCCCCCCTAGAGGTAAGCACCAAATGAAATTATGGAACGTTTACCACCATCCAACGAACATGAGAAAAACACAAAAGCAAGTAAGCATCAAATTTATAAGACACCAAGTAATAATTAGCAGAGATGCTTAGATACCTATAAACATTGATACAAACAGGAATACTTGAGACATTGACATGTTGACACGACCTTTAATCAATTAAGAAAATAAATTAATTGAATGTAATCACTTGTGTGTCACCAACACTATATCAAACATGTTTTTTTTTAGAGTTAAATCCTGAACTTGCAAACAGTAAAACACAACCAAAAGACTAACATAGAATGTACCTAGCCTAGTGTCACATGTATCCAGTATCCTATTAATAGCTTATTTAGATTCATTTTCCACACTCTCCATGATTCAAGAATATTACAACACAATATTACACAAAACAAAATCCATCAACCATATGAGTGAGAGAGAGACCGCGTTACAGTCGACCAATCCTTCCAGAAATGATTTTTAGGGGGTGCCTATATGAGATATGAGAAACGAAGAGGAGAGAAACTGAGCGTAGAAACGAACAAGGTTGATGGTTTGGGAGAAGAAACAAAGAAGACCGAAGCATCGTGCGTTAGGGTTTCGCTTAGAAAAAAAAGAGAAATTCTTGCATGGTCTTGCCCTTAACACGTCATCTTTGAGCCCATCCAATCAAATATTTCAATTAATTAGTTAATGAAATAAAAAAAAATAAAAAAGGTTTTAAGGGGGAAAAGACAACACGATCTATTTAAATTGGAAGGCAGTTTTCAGTAACCTTCTTCAAACCAACATGACTTAACAATATCACTGATTTAATGGTACTTTCCTACAAGTCCTCATCAACTTCTCCTAAGATGCTTTCAAACCCACAACATCATCTCTTGCAACGTCTTATAATTATCAAACATGCCGACTTCACTTTCATTAAATAATTTAAGCACTCTTAATCAATATAAACTTCATCCTCCAAGTCCCAAAACTGATGAGACTTGAATTAGAAAAAAATTGAATTCTCCACACAATTATGAAACTTGAATTAATGGTATAATAAAAGAGATGGACAAGGTAATGGAAAAGAAGGGTGAGTCGTTCCAAAAAAAGTGTGGGTGGCAATATTTTTCTTCTTTCTATTTTGATATTAAACTAATTAATTGAAATTATTTGATTGGATGAGCTCAAGGATGACGTGTTAAGGGCAAGACCATGCAAGAATTTCTCAAAAAATAAAGTGTTGTTCACTGTTCAGTGTTGACATAAGCAAGAGGATTTTGTAACAAAAAAAATATAGAGGATTTCCTGCTGTAAATATTACACGCAGTTGCACACTGTAGCTGTTCTGCACCGTCTGATCTGAAGTGAACGGTCAAGATATAAAATTGTGTGAAATTGTTGAAATTCGTGCTGTGAATTGGAACCGTCAGATCATGGATTGATGGCTGAGATTTGCTACTGCGGCAAACTGTATGAATTTGCTATAGCAACAAATCCAGATCCAGAGGATTTAGGGCTACCAGTATGTTAGGTTTTTTTTTCTCTCTCTTCGCTTCTACGCTGGACCTATTAAGAGAGATTCTTTTGATTCAGTTTAATTTGATCAGTTTTTTCAATATCCAAATTAAATTTCTACTTTTTTTTTTATAAAAACAAAATGATATTCATCTGATCTTTTTTTTTTTCAATATCCAGAAGATTATTCTTATAAAAAAAAACTTACACATCAATTTTATACATATGTATCTATTTTAATTTTGTAGTCAATGACTTAAAGACACATGTCAACATTATTTGTGTGAATCAGATATCTACTATGCAATCGCAAAGACTAATCTCTTAAGTTGGGTAGGATTACAATAGATGACAAAATTCTTTCTCAAAAGATTTAACATGATTGCATTTTCAACGCTGAAATCAAACTTTAGACCTCTAATTAAGTTGGAAGATATCTTTTACCGTCTCATCCAATTGTTTTTGGGTAAGACACTTGTTAGCATTCTACTTCTTATATTATATTGATTGTGTTTGTAAATAAACTGTGGTGGAATACGACAAGTTGAATAATTTAGGTTAGCAGTACACGAAAAAATTCGGCATCCAAATCTTGGAAACCCATAAATATAGAATGGTAACACAGATAAATAAAGAAGTTCGATAGATTCTTCCTACATCACCGAGTTATCACAATGAAAATAGAAATTTACACAAATTGTTAAGAAACACTCAAAATATCTCCCTACCCACATCCTTAATTCCTTATTACACACCCAAAACTTTGACTAACTAAAAATATCACTAGAATCTTTAAAATTTTCTCAAAGTAGTAGTTTCCTCCTAATGTTTGGAATGATTATCCCTTCGTCCATCATCTTCTATCTCACTAGAAAGGACTATTGAGAAACATGGAAGTGTGAACACATAAGGATAATTTCGGACTTGCTTCTTCTAGAAAGAGAAGCTCAAATTTATTTCTTCTTCTTCCTTGGTTGCTGGCTGTCGCGTCATTTTTCGGAGATCAAAGCTATTTGATTAGCGTTTGACTCACTAATTTATTTCACGACTGAACATTTAATTTTTTTTTAAGAAAAGGGAAAAAAAAGTTCAAACTACCCCATATTGAAAGATTTAGGGTTTGGGGGTTAGTTACACAAAAGGAAGGTATTAGCACCTTTTATGTCCGTAGTATCCTACGGGAACCTCTTGATTTTATTTAATTAATGTGCTATAAACTTGCTTTGTTTAAAAGAAATGGAATCAAAATGATTTAAAATAAGGATCTAATTTATCTACGTTTTTTTTATTGTTTGGAAGGACGAATGTCCTTTGCCTACGTACCCGTGAGGGATCAAAACCTCGTAGTTTGGGGTAAAAATTGACGTTTGATTTGTTATAAGTTTTTTATTAGTTTTTGAAAAAGGTTTTAAAATAAAAAGTCAAGTGACAAATAGAATTGGTTTGTGTTTTTTATATTAAAAGAAAGATGACTCAAAATATGATTAAATGGATTGAAATTTGATTAAGAAAGTAAAATTAAAAGGGAATCAATTGATTGTAAATCAAGGTTTATTATGAAAATATTGTTGTGATTTTTATTATTTGAATGTTTTTGTTGTTTTGGAATAATTATGAAAATTAATCAAACGGAGCAATAAAAATAAAAGCGTGTGGACTTTTGTAGTGACGTTGGATCACCACAAAATCCCTAACCTAATTTTTTTTGCATTTTTTGACATATATAAAGCGGTAAAGAAATAAAAGAGGACACAGAAGCACACTTTTCTCATTTATATTGTTTACATTGAACCTAGATACATTCTAATTGCTGGAAAATAAATGACGATAATTAAAATGCTAAATGATAATAGAAATAAAATGAAACGCAAAAAATGCTAAAAA
>Ga0315914_1003049_pt1 | contig 25578 bp, 9 predicted proteins | sample MpolenodulesMG_FD_203920 | JGI IMG/M metagenome (GOLD analysis project Ga0315914, IMG submission 203920) | Medicago polymorpha root nodule microbial communities from Los Angeles, California, United States - elongated nodules | ecosystem: Host-associated > Plants > Roots > Nodule | place: USA... | reverse complement strand
TTTCCCCATATATTTTCCATTCTTCCCATGGAATAAATTGCATATATCACTTTTGTCCCTTTCTTTAGTTTTATTCCATTTGGGAATATGTCATCTTCCACCACCTAAAGAAAAATCATAATGCATTATGATGTTCAATCAACAATTGATAGTGAATTCAATTATTCTTTCTCTATTTGATCTTATAAGTGTTCTTCTTATACAAAATCAATTGGTAAATCAAAATCAATAATACAATACAAAATACATGAAGAATGTCAATGAATGCAGAAATACAAATAGCTAAAATTGAAGTGTTATTACCTCCTTATGATCCACAGGAACAGAAGGATACAATCTAAGAGTTTCTGAAAGAGAAGCATGCAAATAATCCATCTTCTTAATCTCCTCATGCTTGAATCTTAAAGAATCGTTAAACACTTCCTTATTAATATCCTCTCTTTGACTCACAACCCTGCAAATCTCTTCTAATATTTTCTCCTCCACTTCATGATTCTGATCAAGCAACCAGAAAAACCAGCTCAAAGCAACTGAAGAAGTGTCTCTCCCAGCCAATATGAAATTTACACATATATCTCTCAAAAACTTATCTGAATAACACTTTCCATTCTCATCCTTAAGCCTCATAAACACAGTTAACAAATCCGATTTTTCCTTATTATCATCTTCATTTTGCAAAGAAAGTTCTTTCTTTCTGGCCCTTATAACATTCTCAGCAAATTCATCAACTTTTTGTATTGATTTCTTAAGCTTTCTTTCCATACCTAAGTTAAGAAACCTCATAGCCTTCCATACACAAACCGGCATGACAAATCGAAGCAAAGTAGCTCCTGTTGCATCCTCAAAAGCTGCTGCAAAGGGAATTTCAGGCAAATGAGGTTGTAAACAACCAGGATCAACACCAAAAGCTATCATACAAACATTATCAAAAGTTAGTCTCAACAAAATATCTTGAAGATCTATTGCAACATTGTTCTTCAATGATGATTCTAAGACAGGTATGAGCCTATTGTTCACAAGCTCAAAAATGGACTCAATTGTTAACTTCCTAAAATTTGTCGAATGAAACTCGATACTTGCTATTTTCCTTTGTTTCTGCCATGTTTCATTGTCAGCGGCAAAAATACCGTCTCCGAGTAATTCAAAAACTATGTCTCTGAAGTAGTTTCCTTTAGGGTAAATAGTGAACTTTGTTTTGAGAAGATGTTCTAAATTTTGAGGTTCCGAGGTTATAACATAGTTGAGGCTAGTGAACCATGGCCCTCTGAACCTACATGTTCCATTATGATGTTTAAGAATGTCAGTGATCCATTCATACAAGTTGGTTTTGAGTCCTTTGATTAAATAAGGCAGCATTCCAAAAATAGGCCAATTGGGTAGGCCACGATGTTTTTTCGATCTTAAAGAACGAATGAATATGAAAACTATGGCTGCAATAATAATCTCAGTGATTTGGATATTTTTCAAGAGGAAGAAGATGTGAGAAAACAAGATTTCTGTGGCTGCAGCCATGTTTGAAGTGTAGAATGAAGATGTGAGGTTGAAGTTGAAAGTGTTAGTTTTGGTCATGGTATTGGAATATGGAAATGCATGAACATTGTAAATTTTGTGTGTGATATAATGTTATGTTATATTGGTGTGTTTTTTGTGTTTTCTTGTGGTGATTAAATTTTACCTTTTGGTTTGAATTTTTTAGCTGAAATTGACGTTTGTGGCAACATTGGTTACTTTTGAAATGATTAAGTGCCTTGTAATTGAACTGTGGTTTTAGTTTTGTTTTTTGGGGACTTTGAGAATGTTTTGATTGTTGGGATTTGAGAATGTTTTGAAATGATTGTTGGGATTCTTGCTACAATATTGGTTTCAGTGTGAAATAGGAAATATAAACGTGATGACATAATTTGTGGTATGATGATGAATAGGAGAGGAGGATGTGATTGTGACTTTGACTAAGAAGCAACAAATTTCTACAATTTTTTGTATGATGATAAATAGGAGAGCAACAAATTTGTACAACTTTTTGTATGATGATGAATAGAAATTTGTACAATTTTTTGTATGATGATAAATAGGAGAGCGACAAATTTGTACAACTTTTTGTATGATGATGAATAGGACTTTGTACAATTTTTTGTATGATGATAAATAGGAGAGCGACAAATTTGTACAACTTTTTGTATGATGATGAATAGAACTTTGTATAAATTTTTTTTTTTAAGTAGTATAGTGGCTAGATTCATAGAGGTTCAAACTTTGACCTTGCAAATACTTATTTTTATGATTTTAATAAACATTAATTATTATTTTTATTAGAAACAACATAAGTCCTTCAAAATGACAATAGTCATCGAACTCTGATCATAGCATCCAATCCAACGTATTCAGCATTTTTATCAATTGAGCTGAGATTTACGAACTTAATGTTTCTTTTTCTATCAATTATTTATTACTCTCTTCTTCCAATTCTATTAATTTTTTTCATTGATTAACGAAGAATAATTTTATAAAGTAACTCATAATTTCTCATTCTCTTTCCAATTTCCTTAAATTGACTCTAAACATTGACACTAATTTTGTTGTTGAACCATCTAAATTTGTCCGTGAGAATATATGCAACAAAATTTTCTTAACTTGGTGTCACTTCTAGTGCGCATTTAAGTCACAAGAGTGCTTAATAGCATGAGAAGTTATGAATGTGAGATACATAATTTTCACCTTTACTTTTACGACAGTAAAATACATAAGTTAACCCCTAGTTGAGTTTAATAGAAGGATTAGAATTTTACGACATGATGAATAAAGATTTAAATTTCTGTTAAAATTTGCGATCTAAATCATTTTTGTAAACTCAACTCTTAAGGCGAGGAGTGTTTTTTATAAACTTTTATTAAGAGTTATATCTATCCGATATGGGATTTGGGTTTTTCTCAATAATCTTAATTAGGAGAAGTATATATATTTGACGTCTAACGCAACTTGAATAAGATTATTGAAGTTGTTTGAAGTTTGTTTAGAATCTCATATTGATTGGGTTCCCATATTGATGTATAAATGTGTTTGAACAGCCCCACTCTTTGAGCTAACTTTTATAATGAGTTTTAAACTCATTTAATATGATATGACAGTCAAGTTAGGATTGCAACGTGGGAGATGAACTTAGAACCACACTAGACGTGAGGGTGGATGTTGAAGTCGTTTGTAGTTTGTTTGAATTCTCACATTGCTCAGATTTCTGGGTTGTTGGATGTATAAATGTGTTTTGACACTCTTATCATTTGAGCTATGATTTAAAAATGGGGTACACTTCGGTACTCTGAAGTTTTTGTGGTCAAGTAATCAAGTGCTTAATAATGACCTCTTAAGGTGAATAAATTTGAAATTTAGGGTTCGAACCCCAACCTATACATACTATGTTGTCCTTGTCAATTGAGTTATGCTCACAGTGACAATACAAAATTATTTATGTCGGATGTTTAATTGGACATGTAATATGGTAATCATTATCCAATCATTCAACATTATGTGATATGTTTATATTAAAATATTTTAAAATAAATTTTACATATAGAGTACTAGATCAAAACTTGAAGATATTCAAGAATTTACCTTTAAAAACTTGCCTATTGATTATTTACCGTTGGTCCCCCATATGTGGTCACCATATTTCAGATCAAATAGTACTTTGATTTCAGTAACCAGGGAGAGGAACTCCATCATGTGTTCAAGTGGAGTTTTGAGTTGTTTGTTATGGTGTGCCTAATTAGTCTAATTTTGGCCCTATTGTAATAGTCAAATTCATTTTAGTGATGGATTGTAGTGTAATTAGGGTGTTTGGCTCTTGTCTTATGTATTTTGACCTGATTTGTAATATGGGCTAGTACCTATCATCCAATTGGTGTGGCTCCATTGTATTAATCACCTTAAAATTACTAGTGTTGAAAATACATAGATAGATATTTAAAATTTGAAACAATTATAACAATCAATGTAAAAATACAAATGGTACCATAACCTACTATATATAGCATATCATTCTAATGGAGAAGAAAAACGTGCATCCCACATAAATAATTTGGCTCCATCAGTGTGGCTTGTTGTATCACATGAAGGAAACTTTATAATCTCCTACCCCACAATGAATATCCTTTCTTGAACAAAATTCCAAAATTCCAATTTTATCTTTGATGGTTTTTTAAAAGAAATAAGTTAAAAACTTCTTATGTGGAGATAAAATAAAGGTACAATTGTGGGGTAGAAATAAAATCTTCTCACACGAAATCACAAAAACAATAATAGATGGCTTATTACCCGTTATGAAAGGCTCCTTCTCCCCAAAAAAATACAAAAATACAAAAATATGCATTTAATGTGTGTGTACGATACTCGTCTTTTCAATATTTTCTCTTTGTTTTACGTGCAAAAAAATAACGATTATAAAAAGGCTTAGATATGTAAATTGTCCCTGAAATTTGGCGTGTTTTTGGTTTTCGTCCCTGTATCTTTTTTTGTTCTAAAATAACCCTTGTAAGTTAATAACTTTTTGATTTTCGTCCCTCCCGTCAACTCCCGTTACAAAAATGCACATGTAGCAAACGGAGGATGACATGGCAGTGTCTGACGTGGCAAATCATGTTGACGTGGCAAACTTATTGATGAGTCACACAGTGAGAGAGACCAAAACCAAAAAAAGAAATTTGTAGAGGGACCAAAGCCAAGAAAACAAAATTCGTAAAGGGACCAAAACCAGAACGCGAGAAAAAAAATACTTTTCTTCATCTTCTTCCTTCCACCTCTTTTACATCTTCATTATTGTCTTCATAAATTCATCAAAAAACCCAGAAAAAATGCTCAGAAAAGAGATAAAAAAAACTCAAGATCATTATCTCACCCTCAATAGACAACTTCTCACAAATCCAAACAAAATCCCCATTGACAATGGTCAGATTGACATCTCAACACTAAAATCCACAATGTCGATAGTCCCAACTAAACTTTTATTGATAATATCAAAATCAAATTATAACAAGAAAATCCTCATTGTGAATGCTCGAATTCCCAATATTGAAAAAATTCACAAAAATTCTCAAATTGAAAAACCTAAAGAATGAATTTTCTGTTTTTTTCATTACCAACTCTCGTCTCATCATTGATCTCGCGTCTTTGCTGTTTCTTGGTCCCTCCAAATGTTTTCTTCGTCAATTCTTTGAACTCTAATCTCATCATTTTTGTTTCGAACATTTGGGTCGTGTTCTTTTTTCCAGTTGATTTGGAAGATTGTTGTGTGGAATTGGATTATAAGAGAAAGGTTCAAGTTTCATATGAATATTGTTTTCATTTGAAGATCTAGAGGGATAATAAATAGAATTGAAAAATATGTTGGAATGTTGAATTGAGATGAGTTTTTTTTTTAAACGATTTTAAAGTGTGTGAAATTGGGTTGCACATTGAAGAGTGGGTATATTGGTTTAATTTGATTTTGTTGTTTGTGAGAAGAGAAGTTATCACATGAAGGTATAATTGAAGGTGTTGGATTGAGTATGTTGTTGTTTTGAGTTGATGGATTTTTGGATTTTGAAATGATGAATTTCTGTGTTTGTTTGATGATGGTGATGAAGTTTATGAAGACAATGATAGTAATGAAAAAGAAGATGTGGGAAGAAGATGAAGAAATGTAATTAAATTTGAATTTTTCGTCTTCTTGTTTTTTGGTTTTGGTCCAGGAAATAGTCAGGGTCCATCTATAAATTTCGTTTTTTGATTTTGGTTTTGGTCCCTATACAAATTTTGTTTTTTTTGGTTTTGGTCCCTCTACAAATTTCGTTTTTTGATTTTGGTCCCTTTCACTGTGTGACTCATCAATAAGTTTGTCACGTCAGACACTGCCACGTCATCCTCTGTTTGCCACATGTGCGTTTTTGTAATGGAAGTTGACGGGAGGGACGAAAATTAAAAAGTTATTAACTTACAGGGGTTGTTTTAGAACAAAAAAAAAGATACAGGGACGAAAACCAAAAACACGTCAAATTACAGGGACAATTTACATATTTTATGTCTAAATATCTAGCTATAAGTAATCTAGATATAAATTTTTATGTCTAAATATCACATTAAAAAGAAGGGCCCAAAAATTTCATTTGAGAGTTATCTCACGAATGATTTAGAGATTTATATAAAACCAAAAGAATAACCATCATTTTTTATTGTTAATTATATCTCAGTCTAGTTTAAACATATTGGGCTATGTTGATTTTTGTGCTCGATTCTCGTTTAGGTTTTCGATTACTTTTTTTTCATTTTTAAATAAAATTGAGAATTTTTTCCACCCTCATAGTCTCTCGTGCCCTCCAAAACATTCATTTTTTGGTTATTTCAGATATTATTTTTTTTGTTTACGGAAAAACTATAGATTATTTTTTATTATGTAATTTGAATTTATTTCGAACACAAAAGAAGAAAAAAAACAACAAATCTACCATTAAATCACATTGTACCTCAACATCAAAAACAACATAAGTCAATCACAATAATTTCAACATAATTCAATATAATACAACAACAAGAATAATTGGATCTGCAAAAATAAAAACAATAATAATTAGAACAACATAATAAAACACAAACAAGATCATGAAATAATCAACTAAATTCTTTAATGATCTATCCATGCACACTCTGTAATACTATGAACTTGTGTCCACCTTTTCTAACCATAATATGATAAAGTAGAATACAATATAACACATATCGTAATATTATTATCTAAAATATAATAACCAAATGTTAACATATATTATTATCGTAAAATGATTTATTCAAATAAAATTCAAACAAATTAAGATTAAGAAAAATAATAGCCACAAGATCGGCTATTTGATCAATTCAACTAAACTAATAAAGAGGAATAATTGCCTAATGCATACATTTACTCATAGGTATGCCTTCCGGTAACGCAACATCCTCATCTTCACGTGGATCAGATGATGAGAGAGCCGCCATAGGACGGATGACCATTGTAGAAGGTGGTCTCATAAGGACAGCCAGAGTAGGCACAAGAGGATGACCAATGCAGGAAATGGTTCCATAAAACCATTTAGAGCCGACGGAAGAAGGAAGATCACATTAGGTATGGTCCTACATGGACAATCACCTTTGTTGGAGGGGGCGATTAAGCAAGATCCATCAAAGCATCGACCATTCGTTCCTATTCTGATCTCCAATTTCTAAGGGAAGGGGGGTCCGGTAATCCAGAGTTCGGTCGTGAGGCAAGTAAATCCTAGCCAAGAATTGTTCTATCTAGGAATCGAACTCGGTTTCTCCGAAATAGTTCGTCATTTGGTGAAACTCAAAAACCACTTGAACCTGATTGCTTTGTTGTTCCTACTCTGGTCTATCCAAACAAGGCACTGTGAGATTCTTTTTCACAAGAGGGTGAAAAAGATGATGATCAACACACTTCATTTTCTTCTTCATGAGAGAGTGATTTTTAGTGCTATCATATAGCTTGAAGGCAAACATGCTTAGTAACAAAATAAGAGTAATATTAGCATGAGAGAGTGATTTTTAGTGCTATCATATAGCTTGAAGGCAAACATGCTTACAAAGTAACAAAATAAGAATAATATTAGCATGTGACCACAATTCCGATTGTATTTGTTGGAATAGGATGAATCCATTTCAAATTCTATTTTCCGAACTGAGTCTATAATCTAGAAAGAAAACTCAATCAAGCGAGGATGCTTTTTAAGAATGTGTACCAACCTCTTGTTTACCTGTATGAAAACCCCCCAAAATACAAAGGATAAAATATTATAAATAGAAATGAAATAATTTAAATACTGATAATATTATATAGTTTCAGGAAATGAAATAATAGTCTATTCAATGTGTTCAGTTCACAAACACCTTTTGGCTTCAATTTAAAATTAGCAGGTAACTTTGAGGCTGTGTCTCTACACATTCCTTCTTGTTGAAATGCATGTCTGTATCTTTTGATAAAAAAAAAAAACGACTGATTTAGCTTTCTTATACAGCATAGTATTACTATTTAATTATAAGTGTATTACTAGTTAGGTAGATGTATAATTTTTAATATAACATAATACGTGTTATTATTGTATAATAATCTTGTTTCTCACTACCAAAAAAAAATAATAATCTTGTTTTTTATATTAGTGTAAAAATGGAAATAAACAATTATAATTTGCTCTATTCTGTTCACTTTCCAAACAATGGAATTGAAACCTTATTCCACCACATCAAAAAGTATACAAACAATAAAATGAAATCTCTGTTCGATTCCATTCCGTTATGTTCCATTCCGTTCTGCTCCATTGTTTTCTATCAATCCAAAGTTGAAGTAAGGAGTTTACCACTAAGGAGTTAAATTGAGTTAAATTTATTGATAAAATAATTTTTGACAAGATTTTACTTACTTTTTGTCAAGTTTCGAATGGTCTGTCTCTGAGAGAGGGTAAAAAAAAAGAAGTGGTGTTTCTATAACAAAAAGAGTGGTGCGAAAAGTAACACAGACAGATCCCAAAAACCCAGACCCCCTTGAGTGGGAATCAGCCGTTCTCTGCTCTCACAGTCTCCCTGTCTTCCCCATAGAAATCACATTTTCATTTGTCAAAATTCTTCAACCTCCATGGCATCTTTCTTCAGCAAATGTCGAGAGGTAATAATTTCCTTATTTCATTACTTAATCGTTTTAACCACATATCATTACAAAGATTATGCTGAAATATGTAGAACCTAATCATTCTTGTCTAAAACCTCAATGACTGTTTGATGTGACCTTAATTGAAATAGATTGTGCATAAACACTTATTACAAATTTTAATTGCTATAACTCATATCTGTGTAGTTCTGTTAACGCTCCGGTTCCCAAGGAAGGGGTCCTGGTAATCAGGAGTTCGGTCGTGACGTAAGTATAGTTCCACCCAGGTGTATGTTTCTCAATTGATAGAGTGTAATGTTTATTACATTGTTTCATATGGATTTTGTGAATTTCAATATTGTGAAAAAAGGGACTCTGTATCTGTTGATTATTTTGATGCACTCTTGTATGGATCTCAAAGTTATGTGCTGTGCTAAAATGTATCGCAAATGTATTAATGATATTATGAATTTATTTTCAGGCTGTGAAAACCCTAGCAAAACGCCCTTCTTTGAGTAAGGATCCGAGACAACTACAATTTGAAGCTGACGTTAACCGCTTGTTCCTTTATTCAAGGTTAGTGGTTTTCTGTTCTTCAAATTAACATTTACGCAGAGGTGGAATTTGTAAAATTTTAAGTTTAATACCGTTTACATAGATAAGTTGTTTATTTGGTGCTTTTTTCGGTTCATGTTATTTGGATGCCAATTGTTTCATATTTGTTGTGTATGTGATGCTTTTCATTTGTAACATCTACAATTATTTTGCTCATGCCAAGACTTGAATGTTCAGTTATAATCGATTGGGGAAGAGTGCGGATGAATCAGATGTTGAAAAGATTATTCAAGAAGCCAGTAATACCTCTTTTACTGATCAAGTGTCGCAAGTGCAAGAAAATGTTCATTCACAAATTAAGACGTTTAGTGCATCCATGGATGAAATTCTTATTCCAGATGAAAAGACGGTGAATGATCCTCTTGCATTATCTCAACAAGAAAGCATTTTACCTCGCCGAAGTGGACTTAGTTTGGCTGTCGGTAGGACCAGTTCATCTCCTAATAATTCTGGTGAGTTTTCCGCCTTTTCTTTTTGCTTCCTTTTGCAATCACTTTATTTTATTGAACTTTACATTTTATCAATAAATGTTGTCAATTGGGGTTTTTGTTTTACTTAGAATGTAAGTCGAAAGAGCCATAGGAATTAGCTGCCAGCGAAGTTCAATTGTGCCAGTTTTATACTGATACATTTGACCCTTCCAGAAGTAGCATGCACGTAAAATTCTATATCTTTTCATAATCAAAATATCCTCATCGTTGGTGTGATTCATGTTAAGTACCATTCATAACCATGGTAGTTGGTAGAGCCAACACATGTACTATCTCTTTATTTGGATTAGACACTGTCTTCTAGACTCTAGAATCAAAAGTTCATGTATAATTTAAATTTTATAAATGAGCATATGAAAATATTATGGCTCTGCACTTTCCAGATAAATAGTGTCCGTACTTATAAAATACTCACGAATTGGGCATGTCAGCTTGTTTTAACACAATATATCATTTATTAGAACCTTAGCTATGAAGCACTGCCACAACCACAAATACCAAATACGACACTCATAGTGACACGTAGGCACCTTTAGTAATTTGAGAAAATAGAAGTGGTTGAATATAACCACATGTGTCAACGTAGTGTCGGTGCTCCATGGCAGCTTAGACATTTTTTAACACTACTTATTTTATCTATTTAAAGTTTCATATTATCGGGAAATTTCCTCCTTATTGCCTGTTCACTGTAGCCATTGTCATTGATATGCTTTTGGAGCAGCTGGCCCTCAGACAAAACCATTAAGCCAAGCTGAAGTTTCTCAGAAATTAAAAGATCAACTTGGCTTCACACTTGATGTTAAACCTTCTCAAATATCTCACAAGGATGCCGGACGGGGTCTTTTCTTAGATGGTGTTGCGGATGTTGGTTCTGTGTTGGCATTTTATCCTGGTGTGGTCTACTCTCCGGCTTATTATCGTTATATTCCAGGGTATCCAAAGGTTGCAGCACAGAACCCTTATTTGATTACAAGATATGATGCAAACGTAATCAATGCTCAACCTTGGGGTTCTGGAGGCGACAAGAGAGAACTGTGGAACGGTAGATATACTGAAGAAGTCAAGCCTGATATGAAAGGAGCCGAAAAAGGTTCAGATAGGATCTGGAAAGCATTGAGTAAACCTTTGGAAGGAAAACAAGGAGATAGCGGTGAAGTGATCGAGCGAAGAAATCCATTAGCATTAGCTCATTTTGCGAATCACCCTTCAAAAGGGGTGCTACCAAATGTCATGATTTGCCCTTATGACTTTCCATTGACCGAAAACAACATTAGAGTTTATGTACCAAATATAATGTTTGGAGACGCAGAAGTGAAAATGAGGAGATTTGGAAGCTTTTGGTTCAAATCTGGAGTGTCAAAGAATAACATGTCGGATGTTCCAACGCTGAAATCTCTTGTTTTAGTAGCTACTAGGGCCATTCAAGATGAGGAACTTCTTCTGAACTACAGGTTGAGCAACACTAAGCGGAGACCAGAATGGTATGCTCCAGTTGATGAAGAGGAGGACAGGAGAAGATGGAGCTAGCCAATCCACCATTGACTATAGAATTCAATTGTTGTTTTGTTTCATAGGAAACTGATTTGCAATCCTTATTTGGAATTATTTCTTTTACATAGATTTGGTTACTTTTTAGACTTCAAAATCCAAGTCTAGATAATGTGCCAGAATCCAAATTTCAATTAAATTGAATAATGATTCATAACAATGTAAGGAGTTGAACACTAGAGTGATAGTGGCCTTGACTCTAGAGAAATGAGAACGAGGGAGTAAGTGAAAATAAGGATAATGAAAAAGTGGCATTCTAGACTTCAATGGTGGAAGTGATTTTCTTCTCAATTCTTATAATTTCGTTCATAATAATTTACTTTGCAGGTTAAGGATTGTTTGATTCAATTACATTCTATTTATCTCTATTTTTCCAGTATTGGCTTTCATCCATTGTAAAATGAGTACAAGGAAAGAACTGTAAAGATAATACAATGGTGCTCAATCCCTACATATATCAACTTGAGCAGTTCAACATTTCTAACCAACACGTTATTGAGCTCATTCGGGTTGGTTAATTTCACATCAATTATGAATGAATTAAATATTAGATATATAAAATACGTGACTCTAATATTAAATGTCTTAAGGTTTTGATAGAAGTTTGATGTTTCAATCTCTTGTCGGTAGTGAATCGTTAGTTTGTTGTTGCTTTCGACTTTTCTAACTCTTCAACACACATAAGGACAACCCCAAATCCTCCACCTACCACTAGAAATGAATCTTATAATGACTTCACATAAGTGTCCTCTATCATTTTTAACTTATCTAATGACAATTTACTTGGTCAAATATTTCTATAATTTTTTTTTTCTTTCAAAACATGTATATCATAAGCAAGCATGCTTAAGTTTTTTGTGGCATGAGAAGGAAATTTATGTAAATTGAAAAAGGTTTATCCCATGACACTCATTACGCATGTCCCAACCCCCTTTTGCCACCTATAAAACATTTTCCTAAGCAGCACTAGCACACATGTATAGTACATATTTCTCAGTCCTCACACACCGACACCCCTTAATTTTCACTATACAATACATACACATCACTATCTACTCAAATTCTACAACATATTCATCACTATCTATTCCAATTCTCATTCTCTTTCCCTCTATAAATAGCTAACATAACCGCCATCTCTAACCTTATTGTTTGGTGCACTCAACTATTATACCATGCAACTCTTCACATCACTTACTAATTCTTGTTTAGATTTTTCTATCCCTTTCATTATATTGCTCCTCTTTTTTACTATCCTTCCTTTCCTTCAATGGTGGAAACACCATAGAGACAAAGACAAATGTTTACCCCCTGGTTCAATGGGTTGGCCTTACTTTGGAGAGACCCTCAAACTCTACACCCAAAACCCAAATTCATTCTTCTCCACAAGGCAGAAAAGGTATACAAAAAAAATACACATGCTCACGTTAATATAATACTAACATTTGTCATTTAAAGAAAATATGTATCTCTCGTTTCATGGACCAAAAAATTTAATACAACGAAATTGTTATTTACATGGTTTTAAGTTGCGGTTGCAGTTATACTACAAATATTTAAATTGGAGTAAAATATGGCCGATGTGGTTGAAATTGCAGTGGTGATTGCGAAGAATTCAAAACCTTTTATATTGTGGCGCAATATGTAATATATTTTGAAAATGATTTTTAATATTTGATGATTTTGAATTTCATTGAACATAGGTATGGAGATATATTCAAGACACACATACTAGGTTGCCCTTGTGTGATGATATCAAGTCCTGAGGCAGCTAGAGCAGTGCTTGTTACACAAGCACATCTTTTTAAACCAACATACCCTCCAAGCAAAGAGAAATTGATAGGACCAGAAGCTTTGTTCTTTCAACAAGGTGCTTATCACTCCATGCTAAAGAAGCTAGTTCAAGCCTCTTTTTCACCTTCCACACTTAAAAACTCTGTCTCTCATGTGGACCAAATTGTACAAAAATTGGTTCCAACTTGGGCTAATAGAACCATCAACACCTTGCAAGAGATGAAAAAGGTTGATTCATTATAATTACACATTCTTTATTACATTAATTAGTAAAATTTACACACTCTTTGGCACATTGAATAGTATAAAGAAATTTTCTTGTTTTGGTTTTTTATATAGTATGCTTTTGAAGTGGCTGCAAATTCAGCCTTTGGTGATATAAATGAGATGGAAATGGAAGAAATAAGAGAATTGTATCATTGCTTGGAGAAGGGCTACAATTCTTATCCTTTATATCTTCCTGCAACTTCTTATTGGAAGGCATTGAAGGTAAATTTTATTTTCTTGTTTTATTTAGTTTGTAAAATCATAAGAAGGTAAATTATATTATATTTTCTTGTTTTATATAGTTTGTAAAATCATAAGATGAATAATTATGTAATTCAAGTCTAATTTTTTATACTCAACTATATATCAATATTTCCCTCAAAAAAACTATATATCAATATTTTTAAAATCGGACAACAAATTGAACCACTAAAACCTCCAAGTCATGGTTTAATTGTTTCAGTCGATTTTAACTATAGTTGAACCGATGACAAATAAATAAGTAAGAAAAGATTAAACTAATTGAACCAACCCCGGTTAGACTAGTTCAACTCGGTTCAATCTTGTTTAAATATATTGTAGTAAAATTGGGATCAAACCAATTGTTGAACATGTCAATTCAACTAGTTGAGCCGCCGATTCGATTTTTAAAACATTGTTATATATACTAATTTAGTAGAAAAATGCTTAATTTGTTAATTGTTTATTTATTTTTTGTTGAAATGAATATTGATGAAGGCAAGGAAAGTTTTGAATGAGAGTATAAGGAGGATAATAGAAAGAAGGAAGGAGAGCAGGAATTATGGTGGGGGGTTGTTGGGAATTCTGTTGAGAGGCAAAGGTCATGAGAAGATGTATCAACTAACTGATTCTCAGGTGGCTGATAATATCATTGGTGTCATCTTTGCTGCACATGATACCACAGCTAGTGTTATAACATGGGTTCTAAAGTACTTGCATGACAATGTCAATCTCTTGGAAACTGTCACGGTAATACAATCTCTCTTTCTTTTTTTTTCTTCATATTTTGAATTAACGTAGTTTATTTAATAAAATAGTAAGTGTTAAAAGAGATAGTGTCGTGTCTCCGAAAACTTAACTTAGTTGGTGATGCATTGTATAATATATGTAAGGGTCAATGTTCGAACATCGTATTCCCCACTTATTCACATTTAGAAAGTGAATTCTTAGGCATTAAACTATTTGAAAAAAAAAAGTGCCTTATTCTAATACTATCATTTTAATTTATTTAGTTTTCACTATTTAAAAAAAAATCTCAAATGAAATGGGCGTAAATTTTATTCAATAAAAGAAGGAGTATTAAAATGAATGTTTATGTACTAAAAAATAAGAAGAGTGTTTTTGTCATTTTTCTTTATTTTTTTTTTCCAATCCTGATTTTATTATTTTCTTAATTTGTATGACTGATTATTATTATTTTTTGATAGAAAGAACAAGAAGAAATAAAAAGCAAACTTGCTAAGGAAAATCGTAGCCTTTCATGGAAGGATACCAGGCAGATGCCCTTCACAAGCAGGGTAAAATAATAACATATAAGTGTATATTTTTTGGATACAACATATAAGTGTATATAGTTTGCTATATATTTTTTTTGAAAGAAAATGTATAAGTTGATTACTTGGTCTTTTGACATGTAATGTCCAATAGATTTGTCAACTAAAAGATAACCTTGAAGACGTCAAATTGACACTGACCAATTCAATGACCTATAAATAGGAAAAATAACCTTGTTGCATACATATAAAAGTGGATATTTACTTTTAGTTTTAATATCATCATTATCAACTGGAGCTTATCTAAATTCTAAATGTTCACCTAGCTAGCTAAGCTCCTGAGCCATATAAAAAAAAACTTTAAAAAAAATTGAAATTTGATATCTAAAACGCATATTTCCTTAAAATATATTACATTTTTTTTCTTTCAGGAGTATATTACATTTACATTGATTCTTATATGTAAGACCCCTTGTAAAATAAATATAATATTGTCTATTTTTATAAGATCATTTTTTAAATTACAAGATAAATTCAAAATCTTTTAAAAAAAATACAAAAACTCAGTTATTTATCTCTCTTATAATAATACAATGATAACTTTGAAATAGATGTAACTGTTGACAAAATCAATGTATTTTATTTTTATTATAAGACCATTTTTTAAATTACAAGATACATTCAAAATCTTTTTAAAAAAATACAAAAAGTTCAGTTATTTATCTTTCTTAATAATACAATGATAACTTTGAAATAGATGTGATTGTTGACGAAATCAATGTAATTTATTTTTTTAAATCTTGTAAATTGGCTAAGAGGTCTTAAAATAAATATTTATGTACTAATAATATACATTAAAATTTGGGTAACTCAACTTTACAAATTTGACTTGTAATCTGAGGAGTACTCCCGTCATATGGTTCAATGATGAAAACTTGATTCCATGATGACCTAACAGATTTTGGATAAACGTTGATATCATATTAAAATTTGAATTTGGTCTAACTCAACCTGACAAAATGACTTCTAATAAGATGAAGATTGGCCCGGGTTATAAACTCATGTTTATGTTTCATCTTATCCAAACTATCATTTAACATTTCATTTATTTATTTATTTTCTTTCTAATTAATTAATCAATATGTTTGAAATAGTGCACTAACAACCAAGTAAAATGGGAATCAGGTAATCCAAGAGACATTAAGAAGTGCAAGTATATTATCCTTCACATTTAGAGAAGCAGTTAGAGATGTGGAGTTACAAGGTTACTCCATTCCAAAAGGTTGGAAAGTCCTTCCACTCTTTAGAACCATTCATCATTCACCTCATTTCTTCCCTCAACCACACAAGTTTGACCCTTCAAGATTTGAGGTAAGAATATCCCCTTATGACTCATCTAATCTAATATAATATACATTATATACAAATAAATAAAATAATAACAAGATTATTTTCATGTAGCTATTACCAAGAGGGGTTATATTTTATCCTTTGTCAGAAACATATAAGGTTATAGATCAATGGTTAGATTATTCTGTCGTATTTTGTCCCTTTCATTTTCTATGATATGAATCTTCCCCTAGATAGGTGATTCAGTATTTTTGTTTTCAAAATCTTGCTAGTATCATGAGCACGTGATTTACATTTGTAGCCTAGTACAAAAATTCATTTCTCTATCAATATATAGTTATTTCTAATTAATATTTCTTAAAATACAAATATGTATATAGTTGCTATAGCTATATATATTGGTACCAATACCATTAAGACATTAGGGTTGACTTAATTGGTTTATGTGATGGTGCAGAATCCACCTCGACCAAACACATATATGCCATTTGGAAATGGAGTCCACTCTTGTCCAGGTAGTGAGCTTGCTAAGCTTGAGGTTCTTGTCCTCCTTCACCATCTAACCCTTTCATACAGGTAATTTTAAATTTATATCCCCCACCAATTAATCACTATATCAGTATTAGAAAAAGTTAAAATAATTGTACCAAAAGTGGTGTTTAATTCTTTCATTAATTTTCAATTTTCAACTTAAGTTCGACTTATTTGGTTCATGATCCAAGTTTAATGAATCAATTACCGAATCGAGTCTCGAACTATTTTCGAGTTGGCAGTTCATTGAAAGCTCTATTAGACACCAAAATGGATATAAGCAAGTGATTTGGTTCAAGTGGTTGTCTTACAAGGATAAATTGTTCGAAGAAAGAACTCGTAATTAAATTTTGACTGAAACAATCATTCATTATATTTACCAAAAGATTGAGACAAAAAAGAAAAACAAAAATGGATATTATTTTCATTTTTAACATCTCCAGTTTTTGTGGATATGTGAACTTCTTTATTAGATGAAATTTAAGAGGCTAAGATTAATAAATATATATTGTCACGAGCCAGAAAGTAAACGATGATGAAAACAAAATCTTATAACTTATCGCTCAAGCTTTTATTGATATAGTCATGGTTATATAACACCTCAACAGTTTATAATATAGATCTTATGAATTACTCACCTTTAACAAAATTGTTTGTCTCCAATCTAATCAAGTGATTTAACTCAAATGGTTAATGAGTTCATAAGACGAATTGTTCGTGAAAACCTTAATTTAATCAAACTTTATTTACCTTTCAATTGAACAGCACATTACTACAGCTCTTTCCTTTAAAAACCGGAAAGCTAGAAAAAAAATAGTTTGTCTCTTACTGAGTATCTGTCACTTGGCCATAAATATATTTGAACATTTATTGATAATGGTGATCCTAATTAGTTACTTATTGTAGGATAGTGTTCCTTAAGATGTGGAAGTGGTCCTTCCTTGTAGTTGAATGAATATAGGGTATCTTTCTTGGATTGTATATTCCAATATATTTTAATTAGTTAAAGAAAATAGTGAGTAGAGTTGGGACCTCAATGATCATGTATTTCATACATGTGCGTGGCATCCATGCATGTTAATATTTGCCAAACGTTTCCTTAACACATCATTGCAAATGTCATTTGCTAGTGAACAAAATATAGGTGTATATAGGGTTGGGGTTGGGAATAGGTCAGGTCGGCCTACAAGGGTCTACGACCTGGTCTGTTTATTAAAATGCTTAATACCAATTTTTGCCCCCTAATTTTTACGAAGTTACGATTTTGGCCCCCTACGAAAAAAACTACAAAACTGTCCTCTAAGTTTTGCAACTGTAGCAGTTTTGACCCCTAAAGCCAATTTTTTTGCACCTGCATGAATTTAAAATTAAAAAAAAAACACGTGGCACCTCAATTAGGGTGCCACGTTAGCGTAGACCGAGTCAAAATTGGTCTTGGGGGCCAAAATTGTCACATGTGTAAAACTTAGGGGGCGGTTTTGTAGTTTTTTTTCTTAGGAGGCCAAAATCGCAACTTTGGGAAAGTTAGGGGGCTAAAACTGCTATTAAGCCTTATTAAAAAGGCTAGGCTTAGACTTTTAAAAAAGCCTATTTAAGTAAATAGGTCAGACTTAGGCTATCAAAAAAGCCTACGAAGCGTAATAGGCCGGCCTATTTATGCATGTTATTAATTTTTTATTTATTTATAATAAAACATAATTTATATTAAACATAAAAATAAAGAAACAACTCAAATAATGAACTTTTTAAATAGGCTTTAAGGCCTTATAGCGAAATAGGCTTTTAAGGCGTTATAGTGATAGACAAGCCTTACAATGAAATAAGCTTTAAGGCCTATTTAGCCTATTTAAAAGTAGATAAAATGAAAATGTTTAATGACTATAATAATAAATAGACCTGTAAATAGGCTTTCAGGCCAGGCCAGACTTTTAAATAGGTCAGGCCATGCCAAAAAAATAGGCCTATAAAAGGCCATAGGCCAGGCTCAGACTTGCAAATTTTTTCGTAGGTCAGGCTCGGGCCTATCAAAGCCTGGCCTGACCTGACCTATTCCCAACCCTAGGTGTATAGATCTCTAAAGGTTTGGTGCAATGTACAAACGATTTTCAACTCGAGAGGTAATGGTTTCAAGCCCTGTTATTATTTTTTAGAGAAGTAATGGTAAATATTTATAAAAAGTTTTGTCTTACTTTGAACTAGGTTTCATCCTCTCAACCTAATTTTCTTTCTACCAAACAAAATATAGGCATATAAATATGTATTCGAAATATTTAAGCAAAATTTTGCTTGGTTGAACTCTTTCTATAATTACCACTACACTTAACTAATGAATCAACTTATATTTTTTTATATGTGTATGTATTTTATATTAATTGTCCTTTGAGTTCACAAGCAAACTTGGCCGAGAATAACTCAAAACCTCACACTAGTAGGACCCTCAATCATAAATGGTTCATCTATAGTTTCTATGTTGATTGGCTGCGGTGAAATTTTGATCCATTCATAAAGTCAAGACAATCGTAATCATTTGATTAATATTGAACAATTTAAATTTTAAGCTTCACATTTGTATATTGAAATTTGAACCGTTTAACATCAATCCAACGATCACAGTTCTTATAAATGTGTAAGTGTGCCAAAAACTTGTAAGAAGGGAATTCGATTTAGAAAGTTGTACTCCATCCCCACACTTGTATTCCTTCGCCCACAATTTTCTATAAAATTCAAGTTTGCCCCAACACTTTCTTTTGTAGATAAACGAAATGTCAATAAAACTTTGTAAAAAAAAATGTCAATAGAACTATATTATGTACACAAATTACTATTTTTCAATATGATTACCTATGAGAATTTTCTTTCGTTTTCAAGCTCTCAAGGCACCAAATATTCCATTTTCTTTATTGTGATTCTAAGATTACAAATAGAATGGACTGTAATTTTCCTATCTCCATATATATGTAAATTGAGACAACCTTATCAAATTAATGAAAGGAATGCTTGTGGAACCAAGGCAAACTCCATGATGCTAGTGTATAGTCAAATTTTAAATCAACAAGTTTAACTCGACACCACACGTAGCTCTGCACAATCACACACCACACTACATTTCACCATGTCCTTACCACACAACTTCGTAACACACGGATAAAGTTTGTTTCACGTCTCTTCTCTTATATTGCCCCTCTATTCTTCGACTATTATTTTTGTTTTAAACCTATCAAATTATATATTTTGCAATTGCAATGTTCAATTATATAGTTAGTGCCCTTAATATCAAATTTAAAAGAATATTTTAAATTTTGATACACCATTTCAAGTATTTGAATGGTTTACCAAATTTATATCCCTCTTTTCCATGTTATAATTTATTTTTGCAAGAACATTGACTCATTTTATGTGTCAATATTTTACAATATCAACAAAACATTAACTAGTTTTTCTATTATACCCTTAATCATCCTTTTCAATTTTTTATGAATAAGAATAGAGTAAAAGTAGTCCAAAAGAGTGTATAATATTTTTCATAAAACCTATAGTATTAATTGTATTTTTTTTAATTTATGCTTCAAAATCTTAAAAGATTAGTATAATATGAGACATAGGAGGTATCATTTATCCATTAAAAAAGAAGAGGTGTCATTTAAAATATCAATTCCAATGATTTGAAAAAATGTCTCGAATTGATGTGTTGCTAAAAGTGTCAAATTTTGTACTCATCCATGTTTTGATGGTGTTGCTTTAGGTGGCAAGTTGTGGGAAATGGAGATGGAATTCAATATGGTCCTTTTCCTGTGCCAAAACATGGATTACCAGTAAAGATAACTCTAAAGAAGAGTTAGATATATTATTCAGGATAATCAGAAAATGACATGCAATTTGTAGAATATGTCAGGATAATCAAATTTATTTTCTTTCTAAGTATTATTTTGTTGTAGAGATTCTTTTCCCATTTATAGGCCGAATGAGACAAAGCTAGTTCCCATTGGCTGCATTATGCATGGCCCATGTATGCATAAACATTATGTTTGTGCAGAAAGTTTCTGTAAATAAATTTATAAAAAATGTGTATAAAATTGTAAATATCACTCTCCATTTTATAATATTTGTCGCATTGGACTATTTCATGCATACTAAAGAAATATGATAAATGAAAGAAAGAGAATGATGAATTTACTCAATTAAACATATTAATTATTAATGTATTTTCAATATCATAAATGTAAAATGAAAGAGCAATAACTTGATTAGATGATACAATAGAAAAATAAGCAATTAAAGTTGATGTTCGAATATTATAAAATATCTTATAATATATTTTATTTTTATATTAATCTAGAGTATCTCTTAGCATTAGATTTATTTTGATTTGGTAATTGAGTCTATGTATCCCTGTAAATAAGAATTAGCATTGAGTCATATGTATCGCGCTACTATTTAGTCATTATCGATAATATTCATAGCTCTTATTTTTCTAACTTTCTTTTATCTAAAATCTCATAAATTCATTGAGTCAAAAATAAAAAAAAAACTCATAAATTCTACATGATATCTGGAACATATTTCGATTCTCCTTGAATACCATCGTCACTATTTTGTTGTTGAATTCCCAAAAGGTTGGGAATATAATAAAAGTTTCCACCCTTGCTTTTTCACGAAGTTTTTGTCGTAACCCACCATAACCACCGCTGTCGTAACCAGTTTCGACAATGTCACTCAACCACAAGCCTCACCTCCCTCGACCTGGTCGATCTGCAAAATCCCGTGATCAAACTCATCACCACGCACTTGTACACGCCTCTCATTCTCACGCTACAAAATGTTATAATTGTTTTAGTCTGGCACCACAAACAACTTTTTTTTTTTTTTTTTTTTTTTATCAATTTGAACTTTTTTGTGGTAGTTTATAACCGCCATAAATTGGTAAAAAAAAAATTCTATTGGTGGTTTGTAGCAATCAAAATGACGACAAATTTGTAGTGGCCAAAACAACCACAAATTTGTGGCCGATTGAACCCTCACAAACCATTTTCCTAAATTATAAAAAAATAGGACATTTATGACAGTTTTTTTTTGCCATAAGTGTTGATGCATAGCCAATGTTATAGTGTAACACATTGACGACATATGAGAAGTATGGTAGCCAGCTACTTAAGTGATTTCTTAAAAGAGGTGATTTAACATCAGATATTAAACTTAATCTATGTATCCTATAAATAGGATGACATTATTTTTTGGTTGATACATATGAAAAAGAAAAACACCCCTAAATTAATTTGAAAAGAGACACTTTCACATTTAAATTGGATGACATTTATGGATTCAAATGGAACAACAAGTAATAAGTGGTCATTGTTTCAAAACCCAAAAGAGCCTGCGTGGCTAACTTACAATGTCGTAAAAGATTTGTTGAATTTGTAGTTCCAGGACAAAAACTAACCTATTAAAATCTCTCTTCCTTCATTTTCATGAGGTGAAAATTTTTGTTTTGTTGAACTAGAAATCAATTCTCCACAAACATATTGTCTGGACATAAATCATCTTCCAATTATTTTCTGACAAGATAGTATGTTTTGTCTCACATTAAAATTTACGATAAGCCATGTTAGATCTATGATTTTCACACAATCTCGTCCCTTTTGCATGATCAACTAATTTGTGGATATTCAAACAACTTGCCAAATTCAGGATTACTAGGGTCTCTTTCTCATAGAAACCAAAGAGCAAAAACAACTTAGTGTGACATTTAGTCAAACCAATTTATTGTTATATTACTAAGCACCATAAAAAGAATAATACTAATTATTATTTAACAGTCACACTGTCTATTAAAACAAAAAGTCCAGGTTGTACCAAGGCAAAAGAGGGACAATATTTCTTCATTCTGGTACTAGTCTATTTTCGAAATAATGTCAAATACACATTAATATTTAAACTAAAATATTATAAAACTGAAACAAGTAAATTAAAACCAACATTATACAGATGGTAGATTCATGTATCCCATGTCCTTGATTTTCATCCTAAAATTGGCAGCTCCTTCCCACTATACATTTGTTGAGACTTGAGAGTAATAAATAAATGTTCTCACTCTACTAAGCACCAAAGCCAAACATAACATAGCATATCAATTCACTTAAAATACCAAATGGAGACATTGAATTCCACTTAAAACGATAACTAAACTTTAATTGTCAAAACTTCTTACCTTAAGTGTATCTGAGAAGAATATATATGGCATTATTGCTTCCACTGATATGACAGTCTTGGAGATGCTTGCAGTCAGTTGGCTAGTGTAAAATCAATACGTTTACAGCCTCTGGACCTCCCTTCTTGATCTGTATGAAGACAAATATGTTAACAATTTCTCCAAAATCTTCAAAACAATTTTCCGCAAAAAAATTCAACCGAGTAAAACAGTACGGAAAATAATTGACAAGCACCTTCACAAGATGTATATAAATACCAGATCACTTGAAATTGTATGTCAAGTTTCAACTTTCAAACTTATATTGCCTATGATTCATACAGTACTGAAAATAAAAACAAAAAACTTAGTAACATATCATATCTCATTAATTTGACATCTTACATTGCAAGAACCAAGAAAGTAAGAAACAACAATTTCCCATAAATAATAACAAGCACTATCTTATGAAAGGAATATTATCATCACTTCACCTTGTTTTGGAACACTAACTACACTACAACTCCAATGAGGCCATTTCATTGCGAAGCTGAAGATCCCTTTCGTCTTTTCCCTTCTGCATGTGACCAGCGATCAACATCTCATGTATACTCACATTTGGAGCCAGCGATCGACCTTTCATCATCCTTAAATACTTCTCTGTATCATCGACCTTACCAAGACGACAGAAAACACTGAATCATCGATGAATAAACAGAAAATCCAGGACACATAGACTTGTACTCCATTTCATAATATATCTTAAGAACTCCTTGAACTTCGTCCTTTCTCGCATAACAATGTATCAGACGAGAATAATTAACATCGCTAGGCAAAAACCCTTTATCTAACAACACAGTCAACATATCATTTACCTTCTCTACTTCCCCATTCTCACAAAGCTTCTCAGCCACCTTATCAAACAACAAACCACTAAGAACAAACCCAGCACTTAACATTTCTTCAAACACACTCCCACACTCATTCAACCGTCCCGAATCCGCGCATCCAACAATAACACATTCTTTAGTCTCACCACAAGCCCTTAACCCCTTCTCTTCCATTTCCCTCATCAATTCAATCGCTTCATCAACCCATCCCTTCTCACAAAACACTCATATAAACAACGTGTAAACAAAGCGAATTCTCACTAAAACCTCTTCTCACCATCTCTTTATACATCTCCAAAGCAAAATCTGAATCCCCTAACCTAACCTTAACATGAACAATCAACGAGTAAGCAACCGAATCACCAATCAACTTAACCGAAGGTGTATGTTAATTTCGCTTTCTAATAATTTGATCCACGGTATCAACATTCCTTTGTAACCATAAACCTCCCAAACGGTTTCGAACCGATTACATCTCTGTCCCAATATTGTTTTGTTCAGAATGAGTTGCATATTAAGGTGACAATGTTGTTGTTGTTTGTGACTGTTGTGATTCTGCTTAACAGCTTCAGGTGATTGAAGACCTCAAACTATCTTGCCCACATCATCTTATGTACATCCACCTATTAAAACAAGTTCCACATCAGCCCATAATCTAACGTGTACACCTTCTGCTTCAATCTCCCTCCCACATTGTTTTCTTACATTTCTCATTCCCAATCATTTATATGAAGCGCCTAACTCTGGCTTAATGTAAAACTTATTATATGAAAAATTATCAACAACTCTGTAAGAAATCAAGGATCGATAAGTATTCTTGATAAAATGGATTTTGAATATCAGATCCGACTTTTATAACGAAACAGCTACTTCCTTATTTAATGTTTATCGCTTTTAAGTTCTAAATGAAAATTGTACAACCATGTCTTAGAAAAGGTAATATACTCATCTAATAAAAAAAAGCCAATATATTCAGATAATAAATTGTCAACACCTAGACAATTATAATGTAAGCCCTAATTCTATCGCAACTTGCCAACTAATTATATAACCCTCTTACAATCTCCCATTTTGGGAGGATGCAATGTCTGTCAATCCTCTTAATTTTCACATAAATTTTTTCCAACTAGAGAAATAGAAACATGGACAGTAGCTCTTATAATTAGCAACATTTGCATTGAAATGATTCCAAACATATGAAGCCAAAAGCAGAATTGTATATGGACTTACGGAATAAAATGGACAGGACAAGATTGTGTTGCGTCGAAGCGTCTTCAATTTTCTGTTTGTAATCTGGCCATTTACAAACAACTCTTGCTTTCCATAAACTGATTCTATAGCAAAATCATTTCATCTAACAAAGCACATTTAGGGTAACCAGGCAGAGTATATGAGTCTGCCAATGCCAGTGAAGCCTTTCAATTCTGAAATCTTTGCTTGCTCGTACATCTATCTCATACTATCAATCAAAAATTGGCAGATTATTTCACATGAAATTATTCTTCAAATACAAGTTCTTAGATTCAGTATTATTTGATGATCAACATATTCCCAGTTCTAATACAAAATCTCATAAGGAAGGTTCTTTTTTATTGTCTGATTAAACAAGCGTTATACAATATATGTACCAATCTCACAATTAAAATACTACTTTGTAAACAAAGACTGAAAGTTTGAGAAGCCAGCTATTCTTTAGAAACATTGAGGGTATAAGCTACTCTTATGTAATTTAAATAAC
>Ga0315914_1003047_pt1 | contig 25584 bp, 12 predicted proteins | sample MpolenodulesMG_FD_203920 | JGI IMG/M metagenome (GOLD analysis project Ga0315914, IMG submission 203920) | Medicago polymorpha root nodule microbial communities from Los Angeles, California, United States - elongated nodules | ecosystem: Host-associated > Plants > Roots > Nodule | place: USA... | reverse complement strand
TATCATTACTCTATAAAAACATATTTATTATAATTATTTTCCTCTTTTGAAAAAAGTTTATTAGATAAATAATTATTAATATAATTATTGTGTTTTTGTTGTTATGAAAAAATGAAAAAAATATTCATTTTTAAAATATTTTATAAAAAATAAAGTTTTCGCGGGTGAGGGTGGGGGCGGGGTTGGGTGTTCAATTTTTACCCCTGATATGGTTTGGGGACGGGGGCGAGTGCATGGAAGCGGGGGCGGAGACAAGGATACTCAAACCCGCTCCCGATCCGCCCCGTTGCCATGTCTGCTCACGCGCCCATCTTTTCGTTCTTTTTGTTGCACTAACATTTGAAAATTATGAACGGTGTTTTTTTATGAAATTTTGATTTTAATTAAAATATAAATATAAATGTTTGTTACCTTCATGTTATAACAAACCAAACTAATCATGATCCTCGTGGTTCGAACATCAAACACTCAACTTCTCCACATTTAAAAAATGTGTGAACCTAGCCACATAGGCTACTTGACCAAAAAAAAAAAAACTAAACTAATCATGTACACAACCAAAAAAAAATAAACTAATCATCGTTTATCTATTTCAATGACACCAACATTATAACAAAAAAATATAATAAAAATTCTTATTTTTTAATGAAACCAACAATCATCATTATCATAGGAAAATATAGTTAAGGGTATAATTAGGATGATAAAAAAAGTCAGTCCAAATTTTCTTATTTTCTTTATATATAGTATAGAATAGATAAAATGAAAAAAAATAGATTATGATATCTATACTATGAACATTTTATCCCATACCCCAACAATTATATCTCCACCCCTACAAATAATTGAAAATACCAATTATAATTTCCCTATACTATATATAAAAAAAATAGCATATTTCGGCTCTTTTGGGCTAGTTTTTATTTATTACAATTATACCCTTAAACATATTTTTCTATAATAATGTTATATTGTTGGTGTTATTAACAAAGATAAGAATTTTTATTATATTCGTTATATTATTATTGTCAATATGAAAAGATAAATATGGTTTGTTGAATTTGTTACATTTGAAAGTCACAAATATCTATACCTGTAATAAATGCATGAAGCTTGTCCGGATTATAAAATTCGAACTGCATCAGACCCTTTATTTGAAGCGTTTTCGTGGCGAATGACTTGGAAGAATAAAGGTACGTAACGTAACATAAATAAAAACAACATATTCATCATATTCATCTGGTGTTTCAAGAGGATTTCTTTGAGTTTGATCCTGCTGTCTTGCCAAATGACATATTCATATCGCAGGCAGCAAGATCTAAGTCATATCAACCTCTTGATATTTTTGAGTTATCTATCTATCAAGGAGTAACTATATATTTTTGAAAGCATGGTGAGGATCTTCACCATGCTGGCACATAGAGAGCAATCTATTTGTCACATAGAGAGCTATCAGCATGACAAAGATCCTCAACACAATGACAAAAAATTTCATGGTTTTCTATAGTGTGTTTGTGTGTTTTGAAGCTGAAAACCAGAGAGCACTTATTTATAGAGGTCCTTGGATGTTGTGGACCACATAAACTCTTGGTGCAATGTGGTCTATACAAAAGGATCCTATGTTGAAGTATTTTGGATTTAGTTTTCCGGAATACACATACGCCATATGTGAATCCGGAGTGCTGGCTTTGGTTATTTTTTCGATTAAATGAACATCTTTGACGTAAATTAAAACATAATGAAGGTTTAAATAATATATATATATATTATTCAAAACATAATGCAACAACTTAATTCAACAACACATAACTAACACACAATTAAAACAACATAAAACACGTGATTAATTAAAACATGACACATTATCACGGATCACCTAAACTAATTTCTTCATCTGGTGGCCCCTCCAGCAGAGCCCTGATCTCTTCGTAGTTCATGGGCCAGTTCAAACTTTTCAGAATTTGTTCAGCAGATCTAACCAACGAAGCGTCCAACTCGTCGTTTGTGAGTTTCATCCGGTTGAACCGAAGTGATCTGGATGAGTTTGACAATGGACATCGATATTCAACACCGACCACCCTCATCGTGTCTCTGTGGTTGAGTTGACGGTTGATTGGATCCAGCTCATCCTTCAGCCTGGAGAGGGTGACATCGTTGTGAATCTTAAACAGATGGGGTTGTTTTCCCCCGGTGTAGTAGACTGCCGCTAGCTTGGTGTTCGGATCAAAGCCAGGGAATTCCATGATTTTTTTTCCAAGTGTAGTTTCCTTGTAATGAAAACAGGGACCCTATTTATAGAGTTATCTGGGCGTTGTGGACCACATAAACTCTTGGTGAAATGTAGATCACATAAAGAATCTAATGCTGAAGCTTTCCGGATTTCAAAATCCGAACCATCCATCACCCTACAGGAAGAGCCAAGTTTCACGTAGTTTCACCCAGGATCGTATTTTTTCGAAATATCTAATCCGGAATCTATGCGTAATTCGGACTACATATTCCGGACTACATCAGAAGCTTTTGGCCGGTTGTCTGCACCACAAAGAAAATGTTTTTCAAACGTTTTGGGCGGTGGTCACGTTGAAAAACGTGTTTTTACATGTTTTTCGACTGTAATTATGGCATTCAAACACGTTTTTGGTCCCTCCCTCCCTATAAACATGCTTCAAATGTTCACAATTTCTCACACCCTCTTCTCCTCTTCTCATTTTCCTTCTACAACAATATGTTTCCATCGTTGGCCTTTCATAGAAAGAGGCCTCTTTGGAAATCCATCATGGGTCATATGTTCGGTCAACAGGGAAGGGGTCAGTCTAGGTATGAGGTTGGTCTGTCTGAGCGTAAGTTTGACCATCATGGTGTCTTGCTCCCTAGAGGCCCCTGTGCCCCTTTGTCTCCCCTCCAACAGTGAAACTACTGGTATGTCCTATCAGCTGCAGCCACTGGTATAACTTACCCCCCCCCCCGGTAGAAATAGTTTTTGGTTCTTATGTAATAAGCTTAAAAAGCTACAACATTATTGTAATGTATTATTCATATATCAATAAAATGAGTTGTTTTTATCTTTTTATTTCTGTTTAATATTTTTATTTGCATTTATTTTACGAATTTTAAAGCTTAAAATTGAAAAAGTTCTGGAAAAAGACCATTCTGGAGTTTAAAATTCGGATAAATCTGAAAAATACTAACAATGTTGTCCGGAACCAATAATATGGACAAGGGTATTTTCGGGAAAAAATAGGGCACGGTAGAAATCCATAGGGTGGGAAAAGTAATACTCTAAAAAATAATGGATTTTGAGTAAAACTAGATGCAAACCCAATAAACCCACTTACCCAATAATGTAAACATTTTTATATTCATTTTCATTGGGAAGAAGGAGAATACAAAGGATTTTTGTCATAAATCAAGTCTAATTTTCAAGATTGACAAAAGACATTATCTATATTGAAATTTTATGGTTGTTTTGATGCTACTGAAATTTTATGTCATGCAGCTTTAGGGATTGGAGATTCAATTAAGCCTAAAATGTTTCTCAATTTTTTCCTTATTCGATACTAACGGTTATGACGTGTCCCTTATCTTAGCTTCCTTTTTAGATCCTATATTACAAAGTGTTGAGTTTTTTATTTTATTTTAAACACAATTGAAAGATTTGGATCATCTCATGTGTAAAAAGACGAGAGAGTTATGTTAATCATTTCATCACTCAAATTTATTAAGTCTCAGTTAAGATTTTTATCAATTATAGAATTCAATAAATTTTAAAGGTGAGATTATTAACATAACACTCTCATATATTTTTTACACATGATATGATTCAAATCCAATCTTGAGTTGAACAAAGAAAGGGGTGTTCCATCATCTCACTAAAATTTGCCACATTGCTCGTGCTCATTGGAATGCTCTTAGCTACATTAGTGTTTAAATAATGTTAAAGAAGACATAAGAGACTAAAAATATTTGCAGAAGTTAAGAACCTAAAAATATAATTAAAATAAATAAATTTTGTATTGAAAAGATAAAAGCTTGAACTTTCAAAATAAAGAATACATAATTTTTAAAATTTTATTTCTTTTGTAGTTTTTTAATTTGTGCCTTCATAGCACTTTTGATGATGAACTCCACTCAAAAGTATTTTGTGAGTGTCATTAAAGCCACATCATAATGAGGATCAAGGAACGAGTTACAAGAGTCGACAAGTTGATATCAAAGGAGTTGGTGACCCCATGACAAGGGCTAGGGTGAAGAAATTAAGGGAAAATCTTGAAGATCAAATCTCATTATTTTTGGACACCAAGATTGTTCCCAATAATAATCCATACTACCTTACACTCTTTTTAGTGAATATTGATTGTAATAGTGTTTAGTTTAAAAATATTAGATTACTTTTATTTTGGAGTTGAATAATGCTCCTTGTTTTTCTAGTTCCTTATTGGGCCTTATATGTGATGGCCAAAGTGTAAGTATAAATAACAACCTTGTTATCATTATGAAGGAGGTTAATACAATTTAATATTTTCAATCTTTGATTGAAGGGAGAGTTAGAATTGCTCTTCTAGGTTCTTGGATGAACCAAATCTAGATCCTTATCAAGAGCATCTTATTCTTGTGGCAGATCCGCGATTCGATCTTATCGTTCATCTTGAATGTGGCGGTTGTTCTTCCCACTTCTCATCTAATTCCATTTTGTATGTTTTCTTTCTATTCCTAATTTGGTCAATTTTCTTAGATTTTCTCTATCATTTTCCTTCATTTTCTATCTCAATTCAAGCAATTTACACTTAGGTCAAAGATCCTTATATGATGAATCCTTGTTGGATCCACATCACATCATCTTGAAACAACTCATTTATATTGAGTCCTACAATTTCACCTCATATATTAATATTTTAATTATATTTGACTTTATTACTACTTAAGCAAACTTTTTATTCATATTGGGCCCCACAAAGTGCCATTCCTTCCCGCACGATCATTATACCTTGGCAGACTCCAACCGTTTCTATAAAAAATACTCTCTTTTTCAAGTGACATGTTGGCAAACACAAAAAAAAAAATCATTAACGTTGTTCTAAAGGCTCAAATTAGCATCAACCGTTTATCGACCTTTTTAAATTGAATTTGATTGTTTCTTCACTATATTCATGAAAGTTAAATAGGACAGCATATTATAAAAACAACATAGGCAATGTGGTTGACATTTAATCACATTATAATTTCAAAAACAATATTCATTTGTATTCACTTTTGCTACTTTTTTGTTTCATTGACTTTAGATCAATTGTTACCGTCAATTAGAGGGCCTATGCTCAATAAGAAAGCAACCTTTAGTTATCAATATATTTGACTTCACACATAAACAATATCTATATTTTCAAAAGCTATGTCCATTTGTGTTTGCTTTTGCTATTTTTTGTATGAGTAAATACCAATCTGGTCCTTAAATTTGTAGGATAGTATCAACTTAGTCCTTCACATTATCAATATTCTAAAATGTTCCCTAAAAATTGCAAAAATATTAATCATGATAATTGCATGGACTATAATGATATTATGTTGGTATGTCAAAGATAAATTTGAAACTAAGTGAATAATCTCTAGATTGCATATGATAACATATCCAGATAGAGAGATTAACTTGTTTGACATCTTGCAATTCAAAAAATCATTTTAGAATATTGATAATGTGAGGAGCTAGGATGAAACATGCTACAATTTCATGGGCCAACTTAATATTTTTATTATTTTTGTTTGTTGACTTTAAATCAACTCTCACTGTCAATTAGAGAGACTATGCTCAATAAGAAAGCAACCTTTAGCAATTTATTTGACTTGACATAAACAACCTTTGCTAGAAGGAAACATAGTTTATTTCCACACTGATTTTCTTGTTAGCCAATTTCCACTTTGTTATCATCATATTGAACCAAAGAAAAAACATACATACATGGCTGCTGCGTTTGTAGGAGAAGCATTCATTTCAGCTTCGGTAGAGGTGCTATTAAACAAGATCGTTTCCAAAGAGTTTTTAAATTTCTTTCATAGCAAGGAACTTGATGTTTCACTCCTCAAAAAGCTGAAAATAACACTGTTAAGTCTTCAAGCTGTGTTGAATGATGCTGAGGAGAAGCAAATCACGAACCCTGCTGTCAAAGAATGGCTGGATGAACTCACACATGTTGTTTTTGATGCTGATGATTTGCTTGATGATATCAACACTGAGGCTTTGCGGTGGAAAATCGAAGGTTGCCCTCAAAGTCAAACCATCATTGATCAGGTCATATATCTTTACTCTTCTCCTTTTAAACAGTTTCCGGAAGCTATCTATTCTAGAATACATGAATTGTTTCAAAGATTAGAGCATTTTGCATTGCAAAAAGACATCCTGTAACTTAAACAAGCTAAGGTGTTTCCAATAGTATTTGGTATGGAAATTCTACAAGTTCTGTTGTTGTTGATGAATCTTCTATTTGTGGTAGAGATGATGAAAAGAAGAAACTTAAAGAGTTTTTGCTTTTAGAAGATGGTGGTGTAAGTGGAAGTAAAATAGGAGGGCTTGGAAAAACAACACTAGCTAAACTCCTTTTCAATGATCATGAAGTAGAAGACAATTTTGATCTTAAAGCTTGGGCATATATTTCAAAGGATTTTGATGTTTGTAGGGTTACTAAAGTAATTCTTGAATCAATTACTTTTAAACCTGTAGACACAAATAACCTCAACATTCTACAAGTGGAATTGCAACAAAGGTTAAGAAATAGAAGATTTTTGCTTGTACTAGATGATATTTGGGATGGAAGCTATGTTGATTGGAATAATCTAGTGGACATTTTTAGTGCTGGCGAAAAGGGAAGTAGAATCATTGTCACGAGATGAAAGTGTTGCAAGGTCTATGCAAACCTCTTTTCCTATCTACCTTGGCGAGCGAAGATTGCTGGTCTTTACTTGCAAAACATGCATTTGGACCATATAATTGCAGAAACCGGTCGAACCTAGAATTTATTGGCAAAGAAATTGTGAAAAAGTGTGATGGCTTACCAATAGCTGCAGTAGCACTAGGTGGTCTTCTTCGAGCCGAGTTATCAGAAAATCGCTGGAACAAGGTATTAAAAAGCAACATTTGGGATTTACCAAATGTTAAGGTGCTTCCGGCTTTGCTATTGAGTTATCATCATCTACCTTCTCCTTTAAAGAAATGTTTCACTTACTGTTCGATTTTTCCTAAGAACTTCATCTTAGAAAAACAGATGGTAGTTCAACTATGGATTGCAGAAGGCTTTGTACACCAGTCCAAAAGTGGAAAAACTATGGAAGAAGTGGCTGATGAATACTTTGATGAACTAGTATTGAGGTCACTTATACATCGATGGTCAGTCAATGATTGTGTGCACTACAAAATGCATGACCTCATTAATGATTTAGCTACAATGGTTTCATCTTCATACTGTATCAGGTATGGTGACCGAAAGTTACAAGAAAGTGTTGAAAGAGTACGTCATTTGTCCTACAACAAAGGCAAGTATGACTCTTTCAATAAATTTGACAGCCTCTATGAATCGAAAAGCCTTCGAACATTCATATCGTTACCAAGTATGATTATATCTTTGGCGTTGCACGCTATACTTATTATCGAGAAAACTATAGGAAAAAGAAGATTGCACGCCAAATATAATTTAATTGGATCTCCCATTCATACAACATATTCAAATCATGAGACAGAGAAAATAAACATAAAAAAGTCAGGATGATTTTATTTTATTTTAATGACAAAAAGATATATAAATATATTAGAAAAAGGTAACCAATGTACACGAGGAATGAACACACAAAATGCCCAAAAACACCCAACCAAAACTTAAAGAACACCTACAACAACACCAAAAGACGACAAGAAGCTAGACCCAACCCGAAACCAACAACAAAAAAACCACCCACATTCTCCTAATGTGCAATATCAAAAGCAGAACGGACCAAGTCAGTGTGATTCTTAATCAATACATAGCCTATCTCCTTTGGAGGAAGAATACGACCTATCAACCTTTGGAGGAATATCAGTGCTCAAAGCTCATCTAGCTGCTCCTGCAAGAAGCCAAATATAGCTTTAACTTAGCTTATGATCAAATTGGGATAATATCATAAAGAGACCAATGATTATTAATCAAAATACTTAGACATAATGATTATTGTGTAGACATTTTACCTTGTCATCAAAAATCCAGAGGGTGATGTTGTCTCTCAAAAGTTGCATGAGAACCGTGCTGTCTTTGTAGCATTCATCTCCCAATTTGAGCTCATTACGTGCTTCTTCTAAAGCCTATCAACAAGGAAAAGAAATTTGATTCAGTACAAGTACAAGCCAAACATGAACAGAAAAGAGAGACACCGAAAGCATTTGATATGAAAATAATGTCATGTATCATAGGCTTTTGTTCATTCACCTTATTCAACACCGACAGATATAATTACATGCAATTTATTTATTGTCTCAAACTATTATCATTGTTGACGTGTTTGTGCTTCATAGAAAACATACATCACAAAATAAACGAAGAACACAGTTATTAGTATAATTTCATAAATCAGAAAAAGCATATCATTATTTCAAAACAAGTCATTGCAAAACAAACAAACAAGATTGGATTAACACAAACCTATATTTCTTAACATGCACAACATCATCTTCATTCTTTAAACCTTCTTCCTCCTTCGAAAGAAATAGAGGATAGTAGGTTCATCTCTTCCAAGCTAAGCTCTGAGGCTGGTGTGTACTCTACAACTATCTTCTGCATGAAGGAAACCATCTCCTCGTAGCGTTCGGCTTGTTGCGCTAGTTTTGCATCGAACACGTACTCTTCTCTCCTTAAAGTTCAATTAAAACAAAGTATGGGTATGTTTGTGTTAAGCTTATTTTGAGCTCATGCAAAACAACTTATGCAAAGAAATAAATTTTTATGTTCATTTATAAGTTCTCAGTAACAAATTCATTAACTGTGTTTCCATAAACTGCATTTACACATTTATTAATAATACATTTTTTGAGAGAATTTATTAATAATACATAAAAGCTTATTTATATTCCCTAATTTAGTTTTTTTATAAATTATTTTTATTAAGACTAGTATTCAAATCAACACCTCGTTTCCGTTTTTCCACTCTTTTTTATTGCGCTAACGCGTGTAAATTATAAACAATTTTTTACAATTTTTTTTATAAAATTTTTATTAAAATAATAGATATAAATAATAGATATTTCGCATTTTTATATTGTAACAAACTATAAACGCTAGTATATATAATATTGATTGATGCCGTTGATGATTACAAAATTTTAAAAATATAATAAGTAGTTTTTTTTTATGTAGTTTGTTGAAATTTCTATGCTACCTAAATTTTAAAAATAAATTAAAAACTTGAATAAAATATTAAGTTGATAAGATCAAAGTAATATATGAAGTTTGTCGAGATATTTATGTCAAAAAAAAATATTAATTTTAGAAAATTTAAAAAATATTGAGAATAAATGTGGAAGCGGCATATGGCATAAAAAAACCTTATTTTATATATATATACTATTGATATAGTATAGAATAGATAACATGAAAAAACAAAATAGATTATGATATCTATACTATATATAAAGAAAATAGTTTTTTTTACTCTTTTGAGCTGACTTTTTCTCTTTTTAAAATTGTCCTACTAATTCGGAGTTTGGTCGAGAAGTAACTAAAGTCTAGCCAAAAATTGTCTTTTACAAAATCAAATTCAGGTTCTCCAAAAGGATTCGTGTGCCCATGTGTCAAAAGAAATAGAGGAAGAGAATACAAATTATCAAATGTCGTGAGTATATTTAAAAGATTTCAGCTAATTTGAGATTATCTTCAGTATCAATTTTAGAGATCCGAGATGTGTTTGTGATACCAGAAATCCGAGATGGGAATTTCATATTTGTGATTCCAAGATTCGAGATGCCTTTGCGACTTCAGATTTGCGAGACCAGAGAAAGATGCGAATTTCAAATTTGTGATTCTAACGATATTGCTTCTAATTTGAACTCTTATGAGAGAGAGAGAGAGAGAGAGAGAGAGAGAGAGAGAGAGAGAGAGAGAGAGAAAGAGTGTGTGTGTGTTAATATTAAAGTTAATAAAAGTAGTGAATGAAGGTTTTCGGTAAGGGTTTCAGTGAGGGTTAGGGTTGGTGATGAATGTTTCACGGTGAGAAAGGGTTTCAATGAGGGTTCCACAACGACGGTGAGGAGAAATGGTTGAATGTTGATGATGAATTTGGGTTTCATGAGCTGACTCATGGTGATAAGAAAAGGCTTATATGAGAATTTGGGGGAAAGGGTTTCCCGAGGGTGAAAATTTTGAATTTGGGGTTTCTAGTTTTTATATATGTTTTTTATATTTTAATTTAAATACATTTTAAATGGGGTTAAACCATTTAATATCTATTGAAGTTAAATTTTGCCCTCCAGACAGGTTTTTAAGTCAAGTGGATAACTGCCTACTTAAAATCCATGAGCTAATATGTGTTTTTTGTACTCTTTTTGGCTTCTTAAATATATACCTAATCACCAATCTTAAATGACATAAAACGAAACAAAATATTAGTCAAGAGACCAAAACGAAACTAAAAGAAAAGCTAAAAGATCGAATATATAATTAGCCATTTTTTATTCTTGTAAAAAAGAACGTAATTTATATTCTAGTAACTCAAAGCATGATGAAAAAATGAATCCAGATCCTCTCTCGTCACTAAAGGGTCTTCTCAATCTCGGTCATTGATTTCATTTTTATGTCTGCGATCAACAATACATAATGGTGGACGAACAACTCTAATCAGCAGATAATAAATACTCTAATCATAATAGAGTAAGTAACACAAGGGGAAGAGCAGCATACAATCTGGGTCCTAAAAAAGCTATTTTTTAAATAAAGTTATAGATGGAACTAGGGATCTGTTTGTTACTGATTAAAACAAAATGATTTTGACATTAAATATCTTAGAGATTATTATTTAGAGATTTTATAAAAAATCAAAATTTAGTTTATGTTTCAATTGTGTTTGGAAACAACTATACAAAAAGGATTTTTTTTTTTTTGTTACAACAATACATCAATCTTTTGACATTTTTTTAAGAAGCCAAAATAAAATAAAAAATTGAACAAACAAAAATGAATTTTTTTTTTCTCTTTAGCACAAGACGTGCCAAAAAAGACCATTAAAGTTTATAGAAAGACAACCGAGTAATAAGACACTAAGGCAAAATTAGTCGATGCCCAAACAAGTAAACGACCACGACCACCAACTATGATAGCCTAAGACAACATTTACATTTTTGCCTTCACCCATCAAAAGGAATAAAGTTTAAATTATCCAACAGCTGAGGTATGAAATTCTATGTATTTTTTAATAATATATTATTTTGTTAGAAGTTAAAATAAATTAAAATACCAATCTAAAGCAAAAGGTGTGCTAGAGAAAAAGTCAAGGTTTACAAAATGTTTACAAAAAACCAAAAAATTTACTCTTAACTACATATCAAAGTTGTTTCTAGATTTTTTTAGATTAAAATTTATAAAAAAAATATAACAAACGGAATTAATCTTTTTAAAAATGATTATTTTAAAAATAAATAAAATTCTTAAAAATGTTGTAACAAACGGGCCATTAAAAAATTGAAAAAAATTGTCCTTTAAAAATATCGAAGCCCACTTAAGTTGACACAATAATATTAACTTGTAACCTTGAAGCATGTCCTTTTTTAAGATCTCTTCGATTCTCTTCCACGTCGATTTGGTTGGGTTAAAATCGACGGTTTTGATTTGAAGAAAAAAGATAACTTGGAAACCTTTCGTTTCTTGTTTCTCTAGTTGACATGTGGCAAATTAAAAATTAACGGTTGTGATTTGAAGTTTTAAAATCAATTTTATTAAGAGAAAAGGTCACACCTCTTCTTCAAGTTTCAACTTGAAAGCGTCTGCTGAAAAGAGTACCACCGCATCATCGTGCAGTGCCGCCCGTTCCTTCCGAACACCCAACCGCCGCATATGAGTAGTAGCGTTTCAGGTATTTTCTTCTTCTTTCTTTTTCTTTTCTTTTTTAAATTTCTATGAATATTATTAGGGTAAACAATCATTGTGTCTCTCATTGTATCAAATTTGCAAATACATTTCTGTGTCACTTTTGTTTGTAATGCTATTGACTAAATTGACGAACAACACATTTGAGGACCAAAATGACTAACTTAAGAGATGCGTCTGCAATTTCGATACGTTCAGAGACTATAATGACTACACATTACACATTCAGATATCAAAATGTTTGTGTTGCATACTTGCATTAGCCTTAAAATCGCTATTCTGCCTTAAAATTGCCTTAAATGTTTGCGTTGCAGGTCTCTCTTAGTTTTATAAATTCGTGTTTGAGGCAAACTAGGGTTTACTTAAAAGGGGATTTTTAAGAGTTCAAATTCTAAGAATTGATTACTTTTGGGATATATTATAGGGTTAGGAAACAATCTGTGAGTGAAATCATTGAGTCTATTGATCACGGGAAGAGATTTGGAAAAAAGATAGAAATTAGGGTTTATTGTTTAAGGTTAATTTTTTGTAACCCTTGTATCTCTTAGTAATAAACTCATTGATATTGAATTATTGGAGAGACCTCTCTCCTTTATCCATTTTTATTTTATTGTCAGTGTTTGTTTGATCACTTTAGTTTGGTTGCTGCTAATTTTGCTTTATACATCAAAGTATTGGTGTGCGTTTTAATCGAATTCACAGCAGGTTGTTTACTTATATTATTATTGACAAGTTGACTTTATATTATTTTTTAAGGAAACATGAATGGGTCAACAATTCCAATAGTTGAAGGTGTAGAGAAATTGGTGAACAATATTGATGTGAATATTGTGCAAAATGGGGGAGAGAGTGCTGTCAATTATACACCACACTTGGAAATGGAGTTTGAGTCTGAGGCAGCGGCATATGAATTTTATAATAAGTATAGTAGGATAATTGGGTTTGGTATTCGTCGAGAATATGGAAATAAAAGCAAAAAAGATGGAATTCTGACTTCAAGAAGATTCACGTGCTTTAAAGAGGGTAAACGGGGTGTTGACAAACGAGACCATTTGACAAAAGAGGGGAGAGTGGAAACCAGAACGGGATGTGATGCACGTATGGTTATTTCACTTGATCGAAAGATTGGTAAGTACAAGGTTGTTGACTTTGTAGCTCAACATAATCATTTTCTTGAACCGCCAGTGTATTTTCATACTCCTCGCTCCCATCGACAAATATCTGAGTCACGAGCATCTCAAGTTGTTGCGGCTGACGAATCGAGATTAAAACGAAAAGATTTTCATGAATGTGGTTACAAGCAAGATGGTGGGATTGATGCTGTTGGTTATCTTCAAACTAGAAGGATGCGGTCACTAATGTATGGTGAAGTGGGTGTGTTGTTGATGCATTTCAAACGGCAAAGTGAAAATCCTTCATTCTATTATGACTTCCAAATGGATGTTGAAGAGCAAATAACAAATGTATTTTGGGCGGATGCACAAATGATAAACGATTATGAATACTTCGGTGATGTCGTCACTTTTGACACGACATACATGACAAATAAGGACTATCGCCCGTTGGGAGTATTTGTTGGACTAAATAATCACAAGCAGATGGTTGTTTTTGGTGCAACATTGCTATATGATGAAACAATCCCTTCTTTTCAATGGTTATTTGAGACTTTTCTCAAAGCAATGGGTGGAGAAAAGCCTAAAACCCTTCTAACTGATCAAGATGAAGCAATGGCTAAGGCTATTTCTATAGTTATGCCGGAAACATTTCATGGATTGTGCACTTGGCGTATAAGAGAAAATGCACAGATACATGTGAACCATCTATGTCAAGAGAGTTCGAAATTCTGCTCAGATTTTGAAGCATGCATTGATCTACATGAAGAGGAAGGTGTGTTTTTGAACGCATGGAATGTTTTACTTGTCGAACATAATATTTCCGAAGATGCATGGCTCCGTATGATTTTTCAATTGAAGGAAAAATGGGCATGGGCGTATGTTCGAAAACATTTCACTGCAGGTATGAGATCTACTCAATTAAGTGAGAGTTTTAATGCTGAGTTGAAAAATTATTTGAAGTCAGATTTAAATTTAGTTCAATTTTTCACTCACTTTGAAAGGGTTGTCCATGGAATACGGAACAATGAATCACAGGCCGATTATGAGTCAAGACACGAGTTGCCTAAATTGAAAATGAAAAGGGCCCCTATGCTTGTACAAGCCGGAAACATTTACAATCCAAAAACCTTTGAGGAATTTCAAGAAGAATATGAGGAATATCTAGGCACTTGCGTAAAGAATTTGAAAGAAGGGTTGTATGTTGTTACAAATTATGATAATAATAAGGAGCGGATGGTAATAGGGAATCTTATGGATCAAAAGGTTGCTTGTGATTGTCGTAAATTTGAGACACACGGCATCTTATGCAGTCATGCTTTGAAAGTATTAGATGTTATGAATATTAAGCTGATTCCTCAACACTATATACTGAAGCGATGGACAAGAGATGCAAGATTGGGAAGTAATCAAGATTTGAAAGGGCAACGTATTGAACTGGATATAAAAGCTTATTTCATGAAGCGATACAATGAGTTATGTCCTCAAATGGTTAAGTTGGCCAACAAAGCATCAAAATCTCATGAAACTTACACATTTTTGTCCAAAGTTTATGAAGAGTCTGATAAAATAATCGATGATATGTTGGCTAAAAAGTTTGTGGGTGTAGAATCAATTGAGATGTGTCATGTATCCATACCAATTGCCATGGAAAAAATTGACAACAATGTCCACACTCTGGATGTTGGTGGGGAGCAGGGTATAAAGAAAGTGAGATTGCTCAAATAATGCTAAAAAACCGGGTTGGACATAATCCAGTTGTCGCAGTGTCATTTACTCAGGTCACAACATCGAAAAGAGGTGAATAGCGGCAGCATAAAAAGACCATCACATCCTGAGTGGATGGTGATTGGACTTAATTCTATTTAAGAGTTCAAGTTTCTCTTAGATCCTACCCAAGAAATGTTCTCCCCACAACATTACAATCTCTCACCTTTCTTTCTTGTGAGAATCTAGAATTCTTACCTCATGAATCCTTGCCATATTGCGCTTCTTTTGAGAAATTGCAAATATTCAATATCTGTGATTCATTGACATCCTCTCAGCTAGTTCTCTCCCAGTCGTCAAAAGTCTTTTCATCTCAGGTTGTGAAAATCTAAAATCTTCTTCTTTTTCTTTTTCAGAAGAGGCGTCACATAGTCATCCCTTTCTTCAAAGTTTATCCATATATGCTTGTCCTAATCTTCAGTCATGTCCACTTCATAGACTGAATGCTCACCAATTCACAGTCTATCTAGCCTTTATCAATTGAGTGTGTATGGACGTCCAAAACTGCAGGCTTTGGCTCAAGAAAATTTACAGTGAATTTAAGGATACTTGAAGTGTCCTATTTTGAGAGTTTGTCTACTTCCGCTATCACTGAGTGATAATATGAATCTTCAGGTGAGTTGTCTAAAATGATGCTTCATGTTTTCTTTTTGCCATTACATTGGTGAGCATTGCAGCTTTATTTATTATATTGTACTTTATTCTATAGCCCTTGCTGAATACCATGTCATGCAATTATAGTTTTTTCAGAATTTCTACCACGTATAACTGGAAGAAGAAGAAAAAATTGATTTTGAGATCATTGAACTTAGATTTTGAACCAAGTGAACCAAACTTCAAATGAAAATTGAGCTTGTTAAATAAACTATATGAACTTTGGATATGTATAGTTTGACTATTTTGGTTCATAAACTAACTTGGGGTGTGTGTGTGATTAAATTCATATGATTAATTTTATACTTAAATTCATAGTAAATTTATTTTTATATGAAATAAAAATGTCTAGGATCGGATACCGAGTTTTCAAACAAAAAAAAAATGTCTAGGATCTATCATCACTCGATTTTGTTTGGGTTAAAAAAATACATGCATAAAAAAGGGCAAAAATTTGAGAAGATTAGGAAAAAATGAAGAAATCTTCAATCAACAAAATATTGATAAAAATTGACTTGAGTGATCATATGAGTATCCATGAGAGTTCTTGTTAGTTTTTGCGTTATCATCACATATTAACTTTCTAAAAATATTATCAATTTATTCTAAAAAAATTGTATTCATTTAAATTCTTAACAAATAGATGAAAGACTCATGTATGAACAATTGTGATAGTGAGAAGATAGAAGGCTAGCTGGGAAGAATGCATTTTTAGAAACAATGAAAACTGTGTTTCGGCTCACATCATTGAGGTAAAGATTGTTGTGGGTGAAAATAAATGAATCTATTGTATTGTAACAATACACTCGTGTATTGTTTATGTTTAGCTTCTTTAGTATGTTTGATTCATGTATATTTGAGAATAGAAATCTCTACAGTAACTAAGAATAAAATCCATTTCTCTTTCCAGGTTAGAGTGGAGTTTGCATCCAAGAAATGGTCCTCTGGAACATTTTTGTGCAGTCTGCTCTCACACACTTCAGCAATTCTGCCAGAAACTCTAGTGATGGCTGGTGATAGGAATGAGGGAGTTGGGCCTAATAAGCAAAGGGCCACACTTGAGGAGTTTGTGGACAGGCCCAAAAAAGGAGGAGTCTATGAAAGGAAGCATGTAAGAATCAAGTGTCTTGGCAAGAAGTTTCTAGAATGCTGAGCTGGCAGCAAGCTTTGGTTCAGAATTAGTTATACAAGGGAATTAAGTGGTGTAAGAGAATCATCTTGAAATTCTGTTGTGGAAGAGAGTATTCTCTTGGGAACCACTTGGCTAGGCTAGTAGTATCCCTCTACTAGATTTTGTTTTCTTTCTTTTCAGTTTTGATGTAACCTACCTCCACTATTATTCAATAAAATTCCATGTAGTCTTTCTCATTCTTCTTGATCTCATCAGCTGGTCATCCTGTGTCTTCTAAGAAGTTGTTGAGTTCAGATTCTGCTATTAATTTACAGAGGATTTTTAATTGACAGGATTGTTCTGATTTCTTTCTTTCGAAGCAACTCTTCAGAACATAAATGTGACTCTTTAGAACCTAAATGTAGAATCAAACTGACCACTTGGGTTCATGTATTTTTTTATATATATAAAATTGATAGCAGCTAACTAATCTCTTTGCTAAAGCAAAACATATGAACTAACTTATCAAGGTCAAAATGTAGAATTATACTGTCTTCACTTGTACAAATTTTCACGCAAAATATAGATCACAAATGTAACTTTTGAAAAAAATAGTTCTAAATTTTTTTTAAAAAATTATATGTATTAGATGAAACTGATTTCAGTACAAATGAAGTTCAAAGTAGATAACATAGTCACATCACAGGATTGTACATGTGCAACATAGTCGCATCATCTTCTCTTATCAATTCTCCAAATATCATTTTGATATATAGAATGATACAAATGAAGTTCCTCTTTTCTTGTTCAATCTTTTTGGTGTTCATTAGCTTGAGGAATAATATAAAAGAAAACATGTACTACTATCTGTAATATTAAATCATCCAAAGTTATCAACAGACTGAGTTGATTTTTCAGATCCTGCCCATTATGGCATGTTTTCATTGTTCTAGAAATTACACATCAACAATATTCCGAGTAAACCATCAAAAGTTAGTCTCTGTCTCTGTAAGCCACTCTCAAATTAGTCCCCAACTCTATTAACATGTTAAACTAGTCTTTGTCTTTGTTAAACGTTTCTCAGTTAGGTTCTTGTCTTTATGTTTTTGTCACATGACGAATACTAAGGGAGGGACCTAACTGAGAAACATTTGCAACGGCTATTTTGAAATATTAACAGAGTCAGGGACCTATTCGGCATTACTCACAATATTACAGTTCAAGAACTAGTAGTAATAAGTTACCACCTACAACTGGTAGTAAATGGAGAGATCCACAAATCACCTCTGAATGGTCAGAGGTTTCCCAGCACCTAAAGCAAACATGAATCATCACTTTGGGCCAATCACCTGAACATTCATATTATCACTTTGTTACCAATAATTATGCATGGAATATGTGCAATCTTAGGCCACTCTTTGCCTCCATTGCTCTGACAGCTTGCTTGTAGTAAAAGGCATCGCTTGATAGTCAGTACTAAAAGAGAGGAAGGCAGCCCCTCTTCCGGTAAGGATTCAAGCCGGCGACAATCTGAAATCTCAAGGCTTTCAAGAGTGGTGAGATGCTGAAGCCACTTCCCTTTTAAGCATTTTAGATAATAAAGATGAGAGATGTGTATTGATACGAGAGAATTCGGAAGTAATGACTCTTCCATTTTCATCAGGGAATTCACAAGACCATCACCTCGAATTCGCAACTCAGCAAGACAAGTAAGGGACTTCAAACCCCAATTAGTGATAGCTGAAGTAGACAAACTCCCACAATTTGACACTTCAAGTATCCTTAAATTGATTGGTAAACTCTCTTGTGCAAAAGTCTGCAGTTTTGGAAGTCCATACACAATCAATTGATAAAGGCTGGATAGACTGTGAATAGGTTCAGGTAGTGACTTAAGCTTAGGACAACTTGACACCATGAAATTATTGAGGTTAGGAGTAGTGAGTCCATGAAGTGGAAATGACTCAAGATTAGGACAGGCATATATGGATAAACTTTGAAGAAAGGAATGACTATGTGATGCATCATCTTCTGCAACAGAAATAGATTTTAGATTTTTACAGCCTAAGATGAAGAGACTTTTGAGGACAGGGAAACACCCTAGATGAAAGGATGTCATTGAATTACAGCTGTTGAATATTTGCAATTTCTCTAGTGAAGTGTTAATAGGTGAGGATTCGTGAGGTAAGAATTCTAGATTCTCACAAGAAAGGAAAGTGAGAGATTTTAATGTTCTAGGGAGAAGTTCTAATGGGAAGGAACTAAGAGAAACAATGCTTGAGATAGTCAACTGTTTGAGAGAATTGAGTTCAATCATCATCCACTCGGGATGTGATGGCCTTCTAATGCTGCTGCTGATGCTGCTATCAACCTCTTCTTGTGACCTGAGTAGAGGACATTTTGACAACTCGAGTTCAACTAAAGAAGGAAGGTTCTGCGGTATGTTTCCTTTGAGTTTCGGACAATCACACAGAAACAAACGCCTTAGACTAGGAAACTCAATAGTGGTACCTCCAATCGTGTTCCATTCCTCCCATTCTGGCATATCCTCGAAACACAAAATTTCCAAGGAGGGGAATGGTTGAAAGTAAAGAGAACTAATGCTTCCGTAAAACTCAGTACCAACCGTCTTCACTGATTTTAGTCCAGAAATGAAGAGTTCTTTGAGACTAAACAACTCTCCTAGGGGAGGAAGTGACCAACAATGATCACAGCCACTGATGCGCAAATACATCATGTTGCGAAATGAGGAATCGCCTAACCAATTCGGAAAGCTGGTTCCACCAAAGAATTGGATTGTGAGTTTCTTCAAATTTGTTGAGGGATGCAACTGTTCGAGTACAAGTCTTTCCATTTGCGAGTCTTCTGTTGTATCACGATCCCATTCTAATGTCAACTCATCAATTTCTTCTTTCTTCTCCAAGTTGGCATGAACGGCATCAGAGAGGTCAGTAACATTTTGTAACTTTGAGATTGACAATTTCCCTTGTAGATGTGGAAATTTTCTCAGCTCTCCAATCTTCAACCCTTCTGGTTGTTTGCTGACAACAAATGAAGACAATGTTTGAAGATTTTGTAGTTTGGCTATTTGTATAGGCATCTCCTTCAACTTAGTATCACTTAAATCAAGATGGCGTAGATTAACCAAATTTCCTATGTCCTCAGGCAGTTCAATCAGCGAGCAACATTTCGACAACAATAAGGTTTGTAGATTGTAGAGCTTGCATATTACATCTGGCAATCTTTCTATTTTAGTGTTGGAGAGATCTACATACCGCAGATGTATTAAATTTACGAGAGAGTTAGGCAACTCAGTGATATTGTTATAGTGTGACAAAGATAACACCCTCAACCGTTTCATTGCAGGTAACAAGTCAAATAGTAACTTGCTTGATAGATAATGGCTTCTCAGATTAGGATATTTCGATGACCACCAATGTCTTAACGGTAAGGCTAGTAAGGTTCGAAGACACTTCAATTCATGAAACATATTGAATTTATTGAAGCAGTCATAATTCCCTCGAATGTACGACAAATGACGAGCTCTTTCAAGACTTCCACATGGCTTTGGATCCTCAAGCCTGATACAAAATGCAGATGAAACAGTTGTTGCTAATTCATTGATAAGGTCATGCATCATGAAGCTTTCTTTCCCATTGACCATCTGTCTACGTATTAGCGACCGTGATACAAGTTCATCAAAGTATTCTTCACCTACCTCTTCAACAGTTTTTTCACGTTTGGACTGATGTACCAAGTCTTCTGCCATCCATAGCAGAACCACCATCTTCTTATCTAAACTGGAGTTCTTTGGAAATATTGAACAATAAGCAAAACATCGCTTCAAAGGAGCAGGAAGATAGTGATAGCTCAATAGCAGAGCCGGTAGCACCTTGATATTTGGCAAATCCCAGATGTTACTTTTTAATACCTTATTCCAGTTTTTTTCTGATAATTTGGTGCGGAGAAGACCCCCAACGGCTTCTGCAGCTAACGGTAAGCCACCACATCTTTTTGCAATTTCTTTGCCAATTTCTTCCAGTTTCAATTGTTCCCTGAAGTTATTCGGTCCAAATGCATGATGCGCAAGTAAAGACCAACAATCTTCATTATGAAGAGATCTCAAATAGTAGACAGGAAGATAAGTTTGCATAGCTAATGCAACACTTTCATCCCGTGTTGTGATGATTATCTTACTTCCCAAATCCCCGGCATTGAAAACACCCTTCAGTTTGTTCCATTCATCATAACTTCCATCCCAGACATCATCCAAAACAAGCAAATATCTTTTGTTTCTCAAGCTTTGTTGCAATTCCACTTGTAGAGTATTCAAGTTATCCGTGACAACCGATTTTGAACCGACACATTCAAGAAGAATTTTTGTCACTCTACAAACATCAAAATCCTTTGATATATATGCCCAAGCTTTTAGGTCAAAATTCTCTCCTACCTCAAGATCATTGTAAAGTAGTTTAGCTAGAGTTGTTTTTCCAATCCCTCCCATACCAACAATAGATATCACTCCTATGTTCCTTCCACCATCTTTTGATAGTAAAAACTCCTTGAGTTTCTTTCTATCATCATCTCTACCATAAATAGCAGATTCATCAACAACAGAACTAGTCGGTATCCCATGCCAAACTTTGCCACAAACACCTTGTTTCAATCCAAGGATATCTTTTTGCAATGAAAATTGTTCCAATCTTTGAAAAACATCTTGTATTTCAGAATTAACAACTCTAAAAAAGCTTTTAAAAGGAGAAGAAAGGAAATTCAAAACCTGATCACTAAAAGGTTGTTGAATTTGAGACTCAGCTTCCAATTGGCATCTCAAAGACTCAGTGTTGATTTCATCCAACAAATCATCAGCATCATAGAGAGCATCTCTGAGTTCATCCAACCATTGTTTAACAGCAGGGTTTGTGATTTGTTTCTCCTCAGCATCATTCATCACAGCTTGAAGACTCAACAGTGTTATTTTCAGCTTTTTGAGGAGTGATGTGTCAAGTTCTTTGTTCCTAGAAAAGTATTGGAACTCTTGAGATATGATTCTATCTAGCAAGACTTCCAAAGAAGCTGAGAGGAATGCTTCTCCAATAAATGCCATATCAATGAATATTCTGTTGCTTGGATACGATACTTGGATCCAATGATACACAATTTGACAATATATCATATAGTTTTAAGGAACCAGAAAAGAAAATATGTGGTGGAGGTGAAGAGTTTTTTGCTACAACTCTCAAGGTCAATGGTGGTGTGTAAGTAACCTCCAATTTATTGCAAAAATATTTAGAGGAGTAAAAGTTTATATTAAAAACAAAGTCACATTTGTTTTGAACATTTTTATTAAAAATTAAAAATACAGAAATAGTAAAAGTATGTCTATCCAAATTATTTAGGTTATCTGTCTTTAGATGTAAACAAAATAAAAGACTTCATATATATTAAAAAAAATCATCTCATTTATTTATTTATTTCAAAAAAATGTGTTCTCTTTTTCCATATAAATAAAATTTAAGTTATTCTAACATGTGCCTAGAATTCCACAATAGCAAATATTTTTTTGAAAAATAAAATTAATTTTTAATATACCACCATGTATCTTAAGGATACATGTTGACATTTTCCACAAAATTTTAGTAACAAGTAGTAGTTGGATTAATTGGTAAATAAAGTTTAGTTAAAGTTGAATCGATTGAGATAAACCGATTATATCTTTAACTAAAATAATATTAATATTGACAAAAAAAAAATTATCTTTCTTAAATTAGTATGATCTTTTTCCCTTAGGAAAAGGATAAGATCAAAAAATATATGAAAAAAAGTTTAAGATGAAGGGAAGAGCCCTACTGCAAGGAAAATTGCACTTACAAAGAAAATTAAATTTATATAATTTAAAAAGGAAAAAAACCAAGTGGGTCTTGAATTCACAACATTGGTCTTTTTTTGGTTTGGTCAACCTATGTTCATCTGTAAATTTACTACTTTACTACCTATATGAAGGTCCAACCTAATACATTATTCAAGTAAACTATTAAAATAGTCATTGACCTTGTGAGACACAATTTTGGAGTCATGGATTAGAATTTTAAGAAATTTTAAAAGATCTTTTCTATTGATAAAACTAAAAGACTTTTATAATAAAAAAAATGCCATATTCAATTAGGATAATGAAAAAATATATATTACTCAAGACTACAAAATACGGTCTTATTCAGTTGAAATTTCTCATAACTTATAATGGATTTTTATCACATATTTGAATATTTGAAAGTACTTTATAAATTTTAAAAAAAATTTTAAAATAATTTCTTCAAAATAATATTTTAAAATCTCAGTTCAATACACCCTTCCTTAGTCCTTGAAAATATAATTGTCAGAAATTAGTCCCAACTCTGTAAAATGTTTATCATATTCATCCTTCTATGAATGTCCATGACTAAACATTGTGTTGTTTGATAGTAGTGTGTTAAGTGTATTATAAGAATATCTTTCTCTTCAACCTCCCTTAGTGACTTCAGTGGTTGTCTCCTCCTTGTGGCATAAAGATGTTCTGTTGAAGGTTGTGCTCTTTGTGTTACGGTTGTTTCGAGACAGGCTGCCCACAAAAGATAATATGCTCCGTCGTGGTGTTATTGACCAAGCATCTAGGTTGTGCATGTCTGGTTGTGGCTCCTTGGAATCATCAAATCACTTATTTTTACATTGTAATTTTTTTGGATCCGTTTGGCACTTCATTCGTAGGTGGTTAAGCTTGTCAGTGGCTGCCCCATTTCAGGTGCCGGATCATTTTAATCAGTTTAATTTTAGTGTGGTACCACAAAGGTGCACCGCTCTATTCTTCAGGTCATTTGGTTTGCTGCAATTTGGGAAATATGGAAGGAAAGAAACAATATGTTGTTTAATGTCAAAGAGTGCTCGGTTAATTAGGTGGTCGACAAGATTAAGTCGCTTGCTTATACGTGGTTGAAGGCGAAGTATGCTTCTCTTCCCCTCAACTACCATGGGTGGTGGCTTAGTCCGTTTACCATTTTGGGCATTGGCTAAGAGTTTCTTTTTTTTTTTCTCGCTCTATATAGGTTACTATTGTAACTATTGTTTGACTTTGATGTCCTTTCCTTAGTACGTCTTGTGCTAAGAAGGACTCTTTTGAGGTGGTAATATAATTCATTTTAACTTCTTCAAAAAAAAGTGTGTTAAGTGTATTATTAGAATATATTTTTGAGGGGGATGTATTATTAGAAGTTATAACCATGAAGAATACAAAATGAAACTACCAAATTGGTCATCGACTCTGTAAAATGGTCTCAAATTAGTCATTAAGATTATGAAAATTCCAAAAAACTAAACTTCATTCATTTGTAAATGGCACTCAAGTTAGTCCTTATGTGAAGCTATGTGAGTTGACGTCATCTTAAATTACTTATATGGTCATTAAACGTGTAATTCGACTCTATTGCTGACATGTAATACACTTAATTTCATGATTAAAATGACTAGTTTTAAAATAACGGTTATGCTAACAAGTGTCTTTAAGGCACTAGTTAAGGATTCAAAAAAAAAAGAAATAATTGTGAAATTTTATGTAGAAAATGTTGTTTTTTAATCTTTTAATAAGTTGAATGCGCAATTTTTAAGATAAAGTTGTTACTTTTAAACTTCTTATCAAACACCCTTGGAACATTTGTTAGCATTTTCTTTAAAATAATATAAAGATAAAAGGATTAATATTTCACATGTCATATTATAGCAAACAATATTTGAATTTTGATGCGAAAAATAGTTGTATTTAATAACTAATATACTTCAAATATAATTATTTACGAGAGAAAACTAAGAGAAACTAAATAAAAAAAAACAATTCCTTAAAAAAAACCAATTAAAAATACATATCCTCGAATGGCAAAAGGACTAAGTTAAAAATTTAGAAGGTAGAAAAAGAAGCAAAAGAAAAACACTTCTACATTTTGACTTTGTCACTCATGTGCAGTGCAACACATGATACAAACCTCGTATCATGTTGATGTCGGGTGGAATGATTGGAGGCACACATTGTACTTGCAAATTAAAGGACAACACTGCTAATGGCCGAACTTACACCTTGTTGTAGTGGCCAATTATGTTTTGAACGAGGATCATTTAAACCGTATTTTTCATCCGACAAGACAATAATATAATATTCGAATTAATAAAGTGGTATAAGTTCTTGTACCAAAAAAAATGTGGTATAAGTTCTATCGAATGAGTAATTTTAGGAGAAACTTAATTTAATTTCTTTGTGAAACAGTTAATTCTGATGTTATATTTACCATATTAAACATGGTGGATTCTAGGGTGAGGGTCCAATTAGGTCCCTCACCAGTGAACCACGAGAAAAACACCAATAGATTAAATAAGTGGTTCAGATTTATTTAAATTAAAAGAGAGAACATGTAGAACTGCTCACATTCAATCATATCCTGCAATGGTTTCACCCTATGTTACAATTCGTGTAGAAATTCTCCCTAAATCAGATAACTACTCTTCCCCTCAAACCATCAAATTTGTAAATCAAATTACATGAACCCTAAAATTAAAATAAAAAAAATTCTTCTTCTTCAAACACCAATTCCTCTGGAAGTTCTGTGCAGTACTAGACTAGTCCAATTTCTTCTCATACAAAATATATTTTAATATTACATCTTCTTCGTCGTCAGATTTCACTTCAAAAGAGATTACCTTTCTCTTTGAATCCTTTTCCATCACAGTCTATATTCTATGCAAATTAGAAACGTTTTAATAATATAATTGTTTTGAAGATTAAATTGACAATTAATTATGAATGCTAGTGATGTTTACCAACAACATCATCATCTTG
>Ga0315914_1003046_pt1 | contig 25586 bp, 12 predicted proteins | sample MpolenodulesMG_FD_203920 | JGI IMG/M metagenome (GOLD analysis project Ga0315914, IMG submission 203920) | Medicago polymorpha root nodule microbial communities from Los Angeles, California, United States - elongated nodules | ecosystem: Host-associated > Plants > Roots > Nodule | place: USA... | reverse complement strand
ATTTATGGATTAATTACACAGTTTTCAATGCAATAATTACTATATAATTTCCCTTTTTAGTATCCTTAACCAGTGCCCGGGGGCACCGGTTAGCATTTCCCAATACAAATAAGCCATATTGGGTTTAATCAATCTCTCTATGATGCAAACATTCAATGAGAATCCATGTTCCATAATACAGCCGTTTCTTTTTTTGGTTCCAAAAAAATTTAAACCATATTCCATCAAATGGTGTTATCCTAAATATTACTAAACCATACTGGATTAGTCAAACTCTAATGCAAACATCCAATGGATTAGATAAATTTAAACCAATTTAAAAGTTGTAACTTTCACTGTAGGAGGAATTTATTAAAGATGTCATGGAGTTTCTGATTCTCCGGGGGCATAGCCGACTGATTCCCCAAGGTGGGCTTTCCGAGTTCCCTGATGCCATTCTGAATGGAAAACGCCTTGATCTCTACAACTTATATAAAGAGGTGAGTCAGTGAAATTGTGTTTGTTAAAATTATTATGGATGATTTTTTGTGTAGATTTGTTTTTGAATTTGTTGGTTTTCTTAGGTGGTTACAAGGGGAGGATTTCACGTTGGCAATGGCATCAACTGGAAGGGACAAATCTTTTCAAAAATGGGAAATTACACATCAACAAATAGAATGACTGTATGTTCTATGCCTTGTGTATATTCCGTGCTTGTGTGGTTCATTTTTACGATTTTGTTGTTTTGATTCTGGAAGTGCACTTCGCAATTTTTAAGATCGATAGTACATAAGCTTACATAAGTCATTGAACATTCTTCTAACTTCCCAATTAGCAAATAATCAAACATGATTATATATTATGTCAAATTAACCGACAGCTAAGCTTTTTTTCCATGATGTTTCTTCTACAGGGAGTTGGAAATACACTCAAGAGACATTATGAAACCTACCTTTTAGAATATGAATTAGCTCATGATGATGTGGATGGAGAATGCTGCTTGCTGTGTCACAGGTTTGTACTTCTTTTTAAGCCAATGAAGCTATGCAGTTGCTTTGTGTATTGTTGCCTGCAGATTATGTACTTGCATCATCTCCCTGTAAAACTGGAGTCATAATTTATCTCATTTCATGATGATTAGCAACCAATAGCAGCAGCTAATCTCATTTTTTGTAAATGTTTTCCTTACAATATTTTTACTGTTCAACAGTAGTGCTGCTGGGGATTGGGTGAATTGTGGCATATGTGGTGAATGGGCCCACTTCGGCTGTGACAGAAGGCAGGGTCTTGGTGCATTTAAGGTATTGCATCATTTCTTACAATTGTACATGAAGAGTCAATAACGTTACCAATGAAAAACAATGTGTTATATTAAGGATTCATTTTTTTTCCTTCATTCGCAACTTCTGCAGGATTATGCAAAAACAGATGGGCTGGAATACATATGTCCTCATTGTAGTGTTACGAATTTCAAGAAAAAACAAAGTGTTGCAAATGGGTATTCTCAAGGGTCAATGTTGTCGCGACTCCTTTGATGTAGTTTCCTCCGCCCCTTCTGGAATAGGGGCCAACTAGTTTGTCCCTTTGTTGATTTATCTGTAATCACTATCTCTTAGATAGATTAGCAAAATATAGGATTAAAAAAAAAGAGAATTAGGTCTAATCGACACAAATGTCAGTATGTCAATAGGAGTAAGGCTTTCCTCAACCCCTTCTTCCGTTGTTCTTGATTTAGGGGGACAAAATTTACTAATTTAGATTATGGAACTTCTTACCAGTTTGAACTATGATTAAGCTCTACATTATGAGCAGTAATTTGAAGTTTACTTTATTCCCATTGTCCTACTGTATCGAAGGGAAAATGTATAGTCATAGGCACTGAGCATGTTTATATGATTTAATTTAATAGATCATTTTTAGGTCTTTCTATTCATGCATTGCACGGGCATTTTTGCATACTCATTGTTCAGCACAATACTGGAAAATATTTAGACTAACTTGAGTGGTAATCATGTAGAGCTGTAGTTCAAAAAAAAGTATAATTTTATAAGGAGACTGAAATGTGGACATTCAATTTGAACACTATGGCTGTTTAAGTGCTAGGTGACGTTCAAAGAATTCAAGTTTTTTGACAGTACAAAAGAGAATTGAAGTTAATCAAATTGATTTGCATCATTGGTATTTTTTTCAAAAATAAATAAATAATTAACTTTTAATTGGAGTAATATTTTGAGAATAAAAACAAGGTGAAGAGGTTGGTATTTTTTTCAAAAATAAATAAATATTTGACTTTTAATTGGAGTAAGATTTTGAGAATAAAAACAAGGTGAAATTATTCTGCAGGTATAATTCTTTTGATTGTTTTTGTTGATAAAAGTAAATGATATTCATTCATTTAAGTTTATAGAGTACATCGATAATACAAAATAAATGTCGCTAAAAATAGAAAGGATGAATATGTGAACAAGTTCACAACATCCATGTTAATAGAATAAAACATCAGTGTATATATGCCTACAATATGACTATATTCAAATCTTCATAATACCCACGCCTCTAGATATGCAATGTTGACGACTTCAACGTCATTGAATCTGCACTTGATCAAAGCTATTCTTTCAATCTGAATCAGATAAACACCTTACGTACTAATATGGAAAATAAAAAACATACTGCACAAAGACGGAAAATCGACACAACCAACAACGAAATCACAAAAGCATATGAAAGAAGACTAAAAATATATGAAAATCACTTATTTAATTAAAATAGAAAAAGAAAAAGCAATTTGAGGGGGTGATTTCGAGTTAAATTTAACAATAAATCACCCCTTAGGTAAAACAAAGAAGAAGACAAATGGTAATGGCTGAGTTTGAGAAGGAGAAGAGAGAGAGAGTCAAACCTCTTATTATTTAAATGTTTTAATATTTTATCATTTTGAAGAAGATTCTTATGTTAATTTTATAAATAAATCTCTGTTAATTATTAATGTTTTTTTTTAAAATTTATGAATTTCTTTAAAAACATGGCATAAATGTAGATATTAATTCAATTTTGATAACATCTAGTTTTTTTTTTTTGTATTTTTCCTCAATTATAAAAAAATTCTTCGTCTAACAAATCGTAAAAGAACTTTTTTCTAAAATAAATTAAACTTCGGTAGAAACCCTAAAATTTTAAGGACTTTTTTTATTTTATTTTTATAACTTATAAATTTTAAGAATTTTTTTGACAGATTTAAGAACTTAATATCTAACAAAACTCAAGAAAGACCTTATAATATAATTTATTTATTCTAAAAAGCCACACGGTGCAACCTCAGCTTTAGTAAATGCAAACGTGATTCATGATATTCATCCACTGATTTTTATTTTTTTGTTCGGTACAAAACAGTTTAACCATGTATCACATGTTTGGTTTTGGGAGAAAAATTAATTGAGTGAAATTATTGTGTAAAATTGATTTCTATAAAAGTTGAATGGAAGGTAAAATAATTTGTTTGAACACATTCATATAAAAATGAGTTGAACAATAAATTTAAGTGTAAAAATATATTACTTCATCTATTTCTAAATACATGTCACGTCAACCACATCACTCGTGTTGATACGCAACTTTGATCATTAATATCTTTAATTATCTATCTATAGTAAAAAATTATAAAAATTTTATATTATGAAAATATTTACCGAAATAAATTGAACAACATCTTACAAAGTAACATGCTACATAGAAGGATTGAAAAGTAAGGAATATCTACTATCAAAACTACAAGATTCATACGTATTTATTTATTATTCTAATAGATGGAATTTGTGCTTTTAATTTTCTGCTTCAGAGATCTTGTCGAAACACTGTTTTAGATATGATTAGAACTTTTGTTTAATAATCAAAACCCAACAGTTTGCTGTTGCTGTGATAACTTTCTTAAGAAGGAATTGTTGTGATAACTATAAATTAGAATCAGTATCTATGGATATAGCATGCCTGTAACCCATTTAAGATTTTTAGTTAGCATAAAATCTCTCCAAGCTCTACTTTCATGTAATTATTCTATTTGCGAGGACTTTTGCATGTGCCTTATTCAAGGGGGGGCAAATTCTCTCAATATAGATACATTCAATTTTAATATCTCATGTCTTTATAATTTTATCTATTGTTTCTTTGCTTGATAAATAAGATGCAACAATCAAGAAAAACGAGAGAATTTCAATTGAGAGAATACATATCCCAATAATATATCCAATCACATAGTTATGTTGCAATATTACTTTTTAAATATAAAATGAAAATTTGGTACCTTTTTTTACTAAGAAAATTTAGTACTTATTAATTAAAGTATTTACTCAAAACAGTATGGTTTTATACTAAAAAGGGTATTTTACTCCACTTTTAAAATATTGACTATAAAAGTTCTAAGATATTTTCACTATATTTGGCTCCTTAATAAGTTTCATTAAGGTACTCGTTAACATTTTACTTTTTCTAATTAAATGTTTGTGTAAGTGAACGCATAATTCCATTGGAGTGTACATTCTTTGGAGTTTCTAATTAGGTACCAATTTGTGGGAGTAGTACTACTTTACTCTTTTTCATCTTCCAATTTTAATAAAAAAAAAACAGTAGAGAATTTGATTATGTTCTGATATTTGGATTGATTTTATATAATGGAAGATCGTTCTTTGTACTGAATTTTTATTGGAGTACCTTTCATACTCTTCATTTTCATGTACATCTTTACCTTTGGTATTTATTAAAAAAAAGTTAGACAATATTGTATTTTTACTTTTGTACATTTTATCTTTGGTAAATATGTATATTTTGAAGAAGTGGCAAACATGTGTATTACTAGGGCAACGTATTATTTTTTTATGGGATTAGGAATAAACTTGCTTCAATTTGCCATGCATCTGCAATAGGAATAACTTCTTTTTTTACTCAAAAAAAACTTCTTAATTTTTGTTGAGAGGAATAGGAATAACTTTTTTTTTTAGAAGAGGAATAACCCTACAGATTATCTAAAAATATTTTATTAATATTTCCTAATATATTGTATACAAGTAACACAATCCTAAAAGATATATGAAGTATCACTTTTTTTATTTTAATGAAGTATCTTCCCCTGATAAGAATCCTCACATAAAGCATATTAAAGCCGTGGACAAAATTAAATACTCAATAAAACTTGAGATATGCCATAATCTGAGTATATATACACATTCATTCTTCCAAACTCTTCTCTATAACTCACTTTTGTTTTTCCTCTCAAAAAACTCACTCTTTGTTTTGTACTTTTTACAATGGTTTTCTACACCATGTCTAACATTAATGCTCCCAAATCTCTTCTTCATATCAGGTAAGACTACGATTTATCAGCTCCCTACACATCAACAGATTGACCTTTAAAAAAACAACGATAAATTACAATCGCTATGAAACAAGCTCGTATTTTATCGTCGTTACCTTTTATTAATTTGTTACATTTTTATTCTTTCAAAAGAAAGGAGAAAAGATTAAATTATTTATTAATCCAAATTCAATTTTGAAATAATATTTTCCTTTATTTGTTTTAGTTTGCATGTCCTTCTTCATGTGTTTTTTTCCTTCTATTTTGTATTAAATATTTATATGGTGCAGAAAGCAATGCTATGCAGTTGTAGCAAAAAGTTTAAGGTTGCAAGGGACAAAAACCTACATGGATGCGGTGAAGGCTAATGTGAATGAATCAATATCGGTGGCCAATGAGGAGAGAAAAATCTTTTGGATGAGAGATCCTAAGACTGGAAACTGGATTCCAGAGAATCACTTTGGAGAGGTTGATGTTGCAGACCTCAGAAATAAGTTTCTGTCTAAAAGATCACAGAATCATTGAAACAATTATATGTATGTAGTATGTACTGTACTATCAGTTAAATAAGTTTTATCAAAAGAAGTCGTATACAAATGAATTTTGATCCTTTACTTTTGAATTTCCTTATGAATAAAAGGGGTCAAAGACCAATTCACAACTAAAAACTTTCTAAGAAAAGAAATAGCTACAAATTGAACAAAACCAGGTGAGAATTTCATAGCTTTAAATTAAAATTCAAGGAGACTCTATCTATGATGTGCAAATCATGCAAATGTGAAGGCAGGCTGAAGGCACAGCCAGTAACTTTAGGCCCAAGGCACAGTCAGTAACTTTAGGCCTATGAAATCTGTCAGTACACTTAGGTAGTATTATTTTGACCATACCTAAATTTCAAATAGATAATTTATATTATATGCTACACCAAGACATACTTGGCTGTTGGCTCAACTCAACCACTGCCAGTCAAACATGTATGGAATTGAGTGACTATTTAATTTTTAAATCAGGTATTGTCCACACGCAACTATCAAGTAATTGAGTTGACTTCGTAAACCTACTTTGGATTATTTTAATTTTTCAGATAGATTTTAGTTTAAAATAAGTTATTAAATGAATATTTATGTTTGAATTACTGTTCAAAAGTAAGTTCGGTTAATCTTAGTGCAATATATACAGTAATATATGATTAGTGATATCTCAATAGGTAATCATGTCCGTAAATAAAGTACGAAGATTATGAGATGCACAATGATGAAACAAAGGTAGTGTTGAAGGTGTTGGATATTTGAGTTAGAGAATATATGTTAGGCCATCACCATTTTTTATGAACTTCAAACATTTTGGCCTAAACTATACTCACTAGTAATCATAGATAGCTTCAAATAAGTAAATCCATGTCCACCAGTAAAGCTATATATAATATGAAATGGGAGTAGACACAGAAATCACAAATATAAAACAACTACTATAGTGAGAAGGTGAGATGTCTACATGGTAAACCATCTGGTAGAAGGGATTAGTCCTGCTTTTGAAAAACCAAAATTCAAACCTCTAATAGAAGAAGATTTTTCTTTTAAGAAGCCAAACTAGTTCACCACCGGGAAGAATCTAAACATAAGACCTTCAGAGGAGCACACTCTAAGATCCCAAACCAACACCATCAGACCAACCTAAGTGGGTTCTAATACAAGAAGAATTCACATTTAGTTAATAGAGGAAATCCCATTTAGAGTCTAATGAGACAAAATTGTATCTAATGATAATGCATGTAAAAAAAAGCTAAAGGTGTATACAATGAAGTTCTAGATTCATGTTCATGGCTTTGGATGTATCCGATGCACATGTGGAAGAGAATTGTGTAATAGGACCAATGAGTTTTGGATATAGAGAAATGCTAGCAATTTGGGGTTCAATTCTGATCCTCTCATGATAAGAACTTGTAAAAGTCAAAAAGCCATAAAACACATGCAAATCACAAACACAACTAGCATAACATCTTCCATGACGAGGAATAACAAAGACAAGAATACCAAGAGGTTTAGTGATGAACAAATCATATCATAGGAAACTCTAATTTTATAAAATATTTTTATAATATTTATATAATATCCAACCACTCAAAAAGCATATCTAAACAATAAACTAATGAGTATAATTTCAATAATACTACTTAGTTTTGAAGACTTAGACATGCAACAAGAGTGTTGTGATTTCAACAAACTCACAATGATAATAAGTGAGTTAGCTGTATCAGAAACTAGAAATAGACTTCATTGCTAAAATTGAAAGGAGGTGATTTAAGTTACCCATTAGGTCATGGTCATAAGGTTCATCCTCATCCTCATGCCCATCAAATGGCTTATCTTAGAATCTTCTTTTCTAAACTTTTTTCTGTAGCTCATCAAGGCCACATAGGCTGAAAGTTAAAAAAGAGAAAGACAAGACACAACAACCAAATGCATATACATCAAACTAAATAGAACAAAACAACAACAAAAATTATTTGGCTAGTTTAAGAAATTGAAAAGAGGTGATTTGAGTTACCGCGTTCCGCTTTGGTGGGTTTTGGCTGCTCGGTACGTTCCATTAAATTCCAAAAGAGCACAACTAATATGAAAGAACAAAATTCTTAAAAATGGGGCAAACCGATAGGAAGACAAAAGAAGCAAGCACAAACCCTAAGCCCTAATTCACATACAAGATTGACTACGTAGTTTGTTGCACTATGTTGTTATATTTCTGTTATAGTGCTGAAGTTGTTCTCATTGTATCAAACTGGTTGTTTTTTTTGTTGCAGCTCTCCACTTATTGTGTGCTAGCTTGCTATTCAATAAATTTCTTATAAAAATAAAATAAAATATAACAACTGGCTTGTCTACAGGTTCCCCATCATCTTCAGTGATCTAGTAATAGCTCCGAGTGGGGCATCGTATGAAAGACATAATATTCTTCAATATATCTGAAAGGATTAATATTCTTTATTAATCCCACAAACATCATTATAATTATGTTTTGTCTTCTCAGGTTTTCTCGTCGTGACATTCTGTGTTTCATGTTGCTGTTTTGAGAAGTTAATTTTTTTGAGATTGAAAACAGACACCCTTTGGCAAGATTGACTAAACCTAGATACCAAAATTATGTTTTGACAATGGCAGCTCAAACGTTCTTGTAACCACACTACATCTATCAATTGCATATTGTTCTCCATTTTGATAAATTTTTTCTTCTTCTCCTGTGTAGGAGTGGCTGATGAGGGCACCGACATGAAAATGAAGATATGAATTAATTAGTTTTTCATTTGGATTTATGTTTTAGTTGTTGGCACATGATTAAACTAGTAATGAGTTTAACTTTAGTTATTAAGTCTATCGTGTGGCTTTATGCACTAAAGGATGTTCGTTATGTGCCTTTTGTATGAGCGTTAATTTGATAAACATAATTGTCCACCTTAAACAATACCTTCCATTAAAGAATACATGTGTATTGCAAGACATGGACCAGTTATGTTATTTTGTCTTTTAAAACTTGTCAAAATGAATGGATTACAATTGTTCACGTGAATTGAACTCCAACCGTTTAGTTAGCGAGTTTAGCTAAAGTACCCGACTCCCACCTGATTTGATAAACATAATTGTTTGCGGAACATATAATTGTAGTTTTAAATAAAAGCACCTAAAGAATTGTACCTAAATTTTTTCCAAAGCAAAATAAGTATCATTAGCCCTGCGGCAATACCCGTCTCTTGTTCAACTTCGAGGTTTTTGTTTTATTTTTTAATGATAACTCATAGGTTCCCGTTTTATTTTTTTTCATCATAATCTTAAAAATATAAAAGAAGAGCAGTTCTGCAAGCAAAATCTTAAAAAACCCTAGGCAACCTCTTCCCCATTTAACTAGCAAATTCATATGGAGGGAAAACCCTAGGGTTTAAAATGGGAAAATGACTTTATTGTCCTTCAGCCCATGTGCCATACCTTGGGAGTCAAGTTGCTTCTTGCTTGAAGGAAAACTGCATTGGTAAATAAGCACACGTTTCCTAGGCTTAGGGGTAATGATGCTTGCTGCATTTAACCATACACTTGGCACAAGATTTGGAATGTAACTTATGAGATTTTCTTCCTAGGCTTATGGGTAATGATGCTTGCTGCATTTAACCGTACACTTGGCACAAGATTTGGTATGTAACTTGTGAGATAGAAGCACAAGTTTCCTAACTTTTGCTATAAGTTTCCTATACATAAAGTCTGCATTGTATACCGTGATTTTGCTTGGGAAAATAAAAATACTTCCAACTTTATAGAAAAGGCTATACATGTGGACATCCAAGTTGCAATATATTAATACTAAGAGAGTTTGTCTTAATTGGTTTCATTTTGCTATATATACTGGTTTTGTTGCAATGCATTTCAATCCTTTTCCATTTCCTACCACTTCTGTGTGTTGCTTTGCCATTGAAATATACTTTTTGCCCATAATGTCATTCAACCCAATTTCACAGAAACTATGTACAAAGAGCAGAATACCCAAGTTGAAATCTTTCTTTGCTCATAATCTCATTGTGCTTCTATAAACTAATTACTTGCCACTGGATTATTTTTTTCTTTATGTTTAGGCCCATCTTTTGCTGGTTTAGTATTCAACAGACTCCTTTTATTTCACAATGGACTTCTCATATGTTTCCTCTTATCCACTTCCTGCATATTACAAGAGAGAGAAAATGTGATAAAAGAGAAACAACAAATATGAAGGAACGGGTGAGAGGTTGTTTACTATTGCAAACTATGTTGTTTAACCTATTCATTTGTTGCTTTTCATTTATTCAAAGGTGTTGATCAAATTTCTAATATACATCCTTTTATGGTATTCATCATTAAATTTCTATCATCGTCTTCATTTTTGTTGTTGGAATCCCTCATAAGCAAGACAGCAGCATCACAAATTTTTCCATACAATAAAAGATGCAAACATATTTGCTTTAATTATGTTTGGATTAAAGTTTGCTAACTTAAACTAACTATATTTTGCAAACATTATAGAAATTGTTTTAACTAACTTTTGAGGCAGAAATTGCAATGATAAAGTTATTGTTCAAACATTAGTTTGGAGGTCTTCAATTGCAATTCAAACACAGTATGTCTACGAACACAGACATGAAATTTTACCTGCAAGTACATACTGCATCAAAATACCAGCCTTTTCAAATTCAACCAATCATGTGAGTAATCTTGACACTCCACAGTGAAATGGTAATGATGCTTCAAACAAAGCTTTATCTTCACACCATAATCGGAGTACTGAAGGTAAAGATAATGAGACATCAATCAGAAAAAGACACTTAGATCGAACTACAGAAATGCAAAGAGATAGTACATATTCAAACATTAAAAAATAGACCAAACTATTCTTAGTTTTGGTGATATGGAAAGACAGAAACTAAGTGTTTAAACACTTCATCAGTATAAAAAGCTATTAGTGATTTTTTTTTTATTGAGCAGTGCTTATATGTTATATTCAAGTTGATGATTTACATTTTGAGCATCTTAAAGCAACCCCACCAGCAAAACGTTTTATTCAAGATTAAATTGTCTTTTTAACTACAAAATTCAATCTATCTAACCACATCTTGATCTTATCTTAATCTTAATAATATAAATCCAAAGAAATGTTGCAAGCAAACCGTGGAAAAACCCTAGAGTTGCTCATAGCTTTTTTACTTAAATGCCCGCATATGGGCGCCAAAGTGCAAAGGATTTGTGGCATTTCTACTAATGATAATATACAACAATCAAGCATATCATATGTTTGATAGTTTCAAGAGGAGAGGCTGCATACAATCATTGGCTCACGTGTCTCAATGCAAATCTTATGATGCATTCTTAAGCAACAATTTGTATACGTACAGAGACATGAAATGTTACTTGCAACTTTGGACAAAATGCATCAAGGAAACTGAAGATATAGAAGGAATATTGTACTCTTTCTTGAAGTATAACATAAGGTCACGAATTCCTCTTGGACAAACACAACAATCTGCATAATAATCGAAGCATGTTAGATTCATATTTTAGAATTGAATTAATATTACAATTTTATAAATGAATTAAATATGTTGCCAAATGGTTTGCCACAAACCTTCATTGATAAACTTCTCCATTAGCTCTTTCTCATTGATGGTTAGTTGTGTCATGGTTGCTAAAGGGATATTTGGCATGTATGTAACACACGAAAAGAAACCAATAAGATAAATTGATCTTTCAAACAATGAAGATACATTTTTGTTCTATTATATCAAAAGTATTTTATATTCCTTTATATGGTAACATATAAAGCCATTACAGATGGCCAAAAGTCAAAAAGCCCACTTCTTTTATTGAAAAAGTCAAAGGCTAATTATTTTGATGAGAAAGTAAAGGAGTCTATTACTTGAAAAAATGAAACTAGCAAGGATGCTGCATGCTTAAATTAATGGTAATCACAATTGATAAGCCTCTTTTAACAAAGAATATGTAAATTGAAAAGAAGTAAAGGCAGTACAATCAGAGTTCAAAATTCAGCTTGTTGCATTACAAGCATTAAACTTGATATGGAAGTCAACCTATGAAGAGTTGTGAGGAGCAGAAGCGCCGGCATACAGAATAAGAGAGGGATGCATACTAAATGTGTAGACAAAAAAGGGCAAGAAGCCAAGGAACATATAATTTTTATCATGCTCTAAGATCATATGTGAAATTGATGATATACCTTCTTTGTAATTCATGTCAAAATGTTTCCCTACTTGAAATTATATTAAATTTAATTAAAGAAAAAAGAAAAACAAGTGTACAAAGTGTAACTCTTATGTAAAATCTTTAACCTTATATTACTTCTTGAAAATATATCAATTTAACTCCAAAGTTGCATTTATGTAAGAACATAAGGTTTTAGTTTTTAAATTTTACCAGGTTACCCATTTCTTTGATAATAATGCAAACAAAATATGGGCATAATGATTCGACATTTTTAAAGATTATCACAAAAAGAGTATGTCTATAGTTTACTAACCACATGTATTTGTAGTAACATGCAGTTAGCAACAGAGTAAATTTATTAACAGACTACAATTTGATTATTTTATTTTAATTAGAATAAAAAACCACACACAAATAATATGAAAACAATTTATGACATATAAAATACATTTTAGTATTCAGCTAATGCCAATACGCTTTCTAACTTAGCTTATGAAAACAACCTATGGTTTATATGAAATGGTTTGACCATATTTTCTGACTATAGAAATAACTTAACACTTTTTTTATGATAAAAACAGTGACAGAAACAGCTTACACTTAAATGCTTATATAATAAGCATCTATCCTATAAGCGCTTAATTAAGATGTTAATCCAAACAGCTCTTTGTATAGTATATTTTCTGATTTCTAGAACTAAGAATTCAAACAAATGTATCAAATTAAAGTTGACTTCAGTAAGAATTAGTGGGTTTAATTTGGCTACAGGAACTAAACCTGTCATATAATCCAAATCTAATCAACTCCAAAGCATCATATGCTTTGCAAACAAACTTCGGAAATTTGTGACTTACCTAAAATTTATTTCCAAAGTATATCAGGCTGAATGAAAAGTCACAAATTTCTATTACAATTTCATGAAGAATTGTAAAAACGTAATCTAAAAGAGTGTGCTGTTAGGCGATAATAGCATATCACCTCTATGGCCATAACATTGATGAAAGAGTTGAACTACTAAATAAGTAGTAGCGCGTCACACCATCTCTTTTGAGTGTAACACGTGTCCTGCAACCAGATAAGTAGTAGCGCGTTTATATAGGCATACAACAACTTCAAAAATGCATACTAAATAAATGAATTTGCGTAGATATCCAACATTACCAAAAAAAAACTACCAATTAAATTGAAGTAAAACATATGCAACCTCCTTCACCGTATAATACACAGTTTAAAATCCTTCTAAGGTATATTTCTTTGTGGTTTTATTTTCTTTTTTAAAATAAATCTTTAATTAAACAAATTAGAGATTGTTGCAAATTAAAAGCATAAACGTTTATGATCTTAATTCTACATCTACAACATACCTGGTGGAATCAGAACAATACTGAGAGAGTTTTCCCGTGCTTGAGAAAATGATGAGGCCAATTTGAGCTTCAGATAGCATTGATAACTCACGAGTCTTCTTCAACAATCCAGTTCTTCTTTTTGAAAATGTCACTTGCCTTGTGGTTTTGTTTTCAATCTTCTTAATCTCAATCTTAGCACGCCCCATCTCTGAACAAAACTCTAGCTTCCTAGAACTTTATTTTCCTTTGATCTATTTTACCACATGTCATACCCCAATTTTTGACCTAAGATGTTTAGTCTTTATTCCCATCTTTCATTTTTGTTTAATTAATTTTAATTTTTATTAGTATTCATTTCTTTTTAATTAATTAATTACTTTTTTTAAATAAGTATGAATAGTTATCCTTTCTTCTTTTCTTTATTTTTATTTCTTTTTTATTCGAATCAAAACACATAGTCCCAATCCAAGATACAGTCTGTCACGCGTCCTCCCATCCAAATCCAGGAACCAACTTTAAAAGGTGCAGATTTTCTGCATCCTTTAACAAACCCTAAGTCCAAACATGTCACTATAAAAGGAACCTGCAAACACACACGTTAGGGGACCGAAAAATTGCACAACAAAACCTGCAAAACAGCCAGAAACCAATCGCATAAACTCACACCAACAATAACAAGTTCCACAAAACAGCCACACAAGACATCACACATGAACACCACGAACTCAGCCGACTCGAACGACGACGGAGCCAAAGTCAACCAACGGACCCAGCAACGCCGCCGACGAATTTGACCAGCACACAAGGAACGGCCTACGAATCACGGACAACGACCGTCGCCACCAACACCAGACCGTCCAAACAACACAGAGGTAGTATCTTTTTCTTTTGTTTTGTTCTTTTCTAGATCTAGGAATATAGGGTTAGGATTTGGGAATTTGGAGTGTAGAATCGGATAGAGGCAAGAAAAACGAGTAGAAAGAAGCAAAAAAAATATAAAAAGGAGGGGTTTGCAGCGGCGGCGCCGCCACCTCCGACCACCCCATTCTCCGTCGGAAAAGAAGAAAGAATTTTCGGAGAGAGAAGAGAGCATTTTTCGTTGGGAAGAGGAGAAGAGAGAGAGAGAGAGAAAGACCATGAAGAAATGAGGGATTTCTCCCTCACAGCCTTTATATAGGCTCTCGTGATCCAACGCGCGTGGGTGCACAGTTATACCATGCATCCTCGCCTCCTGTGTGCTTTGATTAGGATCAGAGGGTCCCTGATGCCCTGATCTTTAATCAAATGTGAGTCGTCTGATCTATCTGACGACCCAAATCAATTCAGCTTTAACCCAACCGACCCACCACTTGACCCATGACCCGGTTCGGTTCCCTTAAGCCCAATCCTTTTTATTTATTTTCTGCACACCCCTCACTTACTGCTTGCACCCCCCAACATCTCATTTCTTGCCATTTTCATGCATTTTCAATTTCCTTTGCATTTTAATTTCTTTTATGTTGTTATTTATCACCATTCACATGTTTATTTCAACGTCCTATTTCTTTTTACTCGCATCTATTTAGAATGTAATTAATTAGGCTTTAATGTAATTTATTTATTTATTTTCGTTTTCTTTTTTGGCTCGGAACTTAGAATGTAAATTAAGTTCGATTGTAAATATTTCTGTCATTTATTTTATCGCAGACCGTAGAATGTATAATAGGCTTTTATGTAATAATTTTAGGTGCATGTGTGCGTGTGTGCGTGTGTGCGTGTGTGTTTACCTTTTATGCTTGGTAGTTTAGGTCAAAGGTCCTCGTGGTGGTCCAACACCACCATAAGGTACCTACGCTTTACTTTCCTTGCTCCGTTAGTTTAATTTTAGTCTTATTATTCAAACAAAAAACAAAAAAAACATGCAAATAACAAAAATCACAAAAAACTCTTTCACAATAAACCTTGATTCAAAAATTAAGTGATCCCTTTTATTTCTATTTCTTTCATAAATCAAACATTGCAATCTACATTAATCATACCTTAAGTTATTTTCTTTCAACATAAAAAACATAAACAAATACTCATTTGCCGCTTTGGCTTTCTTTCATTTTAAAACTTTTTTTCAAAACTAATAAAAAACACAAAACAAATCAAACGTCAATTTTTACTCCGAACTACGAGGTTTTGATCCCTCACAGGTACGTAGGCAAAGGACACTCGTCCTTCCAAATCAATAAAAAATGTAGATAAATAGGTCTCTTTTTCCTTTACCACTTTAATTCCTTTTTCAAAACAAGCAAGTTGATAGCACAAAATGTTAAGTAAAACCAAGAGGTTCTCGTAGAGTACTACGGACATAAAGGGTGCTAATACCTTCCCTTTATGTAACTAACCCCCGAACCCTAAATCTCTTCAAAGGGGGTAGTTCGAACTTTTTTCCCCTTTTCTTAAAAAATTAAATGTTCAGTCGTGAAATAAATTAGTGAGTCAAAAGCTAATCAAATAGCCTTGACCTCCATAAAATGATGCGACACCACATATATAAAGAAACAAGAGAATATATAGAAACTTTATGACTTGGTCCAATATTATTTAGAGGAGCTCATTATATTAAAAAAATTGATCAAAGTAATGCACAACAACCATGTAATTAAGGATGTGATCGAGAAAACATCATCCATCAAGGATCTCATTATTTGATACATAAGTGTTGGACAAATGAGGATATATGTGTCATTTAACTATATACACTTCAAAGTAAGTGTAACCTTTCCTTAAATTAAAATATTGAGTGGTGTTTATTTAAATTTTTTAATGATATGATCTACTTATCTCAAATCACGTATTAAATATTATTTAAGGTTATGCATAATTTTTTAAAATATAATTGAGTGCACTTATATTTTATGATAAAATGAACTTCGTATACCTCCATCTATAAATTTTAGTTTAACCGGTAAAAATATCACATTATTAGGCCATACAAGGAGACTAAGCTCAAACTCGGTTGTTTTTAATTTCTAATTTACTCGGCCGAACATTTTGACTGAGTTCGAATCCGACTGATAAATCCCGATGTCCGACTTGGGCCTTAGAGAAGCAAACTGAATAGTCCATTTTGTAGACTCAAGCATTTGAGATGCTATAATAAGCTTCTATATATATAGAGAGAGAGGTGCTAGTGCTAATACGATTTACATATACACACAAGTGTAGAGCACTTCGTTGTATTTAGCGTGCTTGATCTAAGAGCTTGAATCGTTAATAAATAATATTACGCATGTGATGTGGTAATGAAGTTTCAAATAGATTATATTTCACAGGTTTTTAATTTAATGTGCTCATCATTTCTTGTGGATTATTGTTTTTATGTTTCTCATATGATATATTGTTTCTGCATTGGTGTTGTCATGTGCTCATTATTGACCCGTGGTAATGAAGTTTCTGCATTAGTTTGAAGTTGTAATTTCATATTATTGATAAGAATATGAATTTATGTTTGTTTTAGTTACATTGATGATTATTTTATATGTTTACGAATGTTCTTTTCAATTTAAATAGAAGTTTGTTCTTAAAAAACTTGTGTTTTTATTTTATTAGGGGTCTATTTTTATTATGAGAGTCAGACCTCTAATTTTATAAGGACTGCCAAACTGATAATAACTTTGTGATTATTTCAACTTTTATTTTTTTATCTTACTTTTGTTCAACAAAATTTAGAACATTATAAAAAAATATATCATCAATATGACTTAATGGTTTAAAAACTATAAAAGTGTTTAGCTCATGATAATATTTGTCATTTATAACTTGAAAGAGTAATATCATCGATCGTCAATAATCTATATCATAAAGAAATACATAATTTTGGCTTAACTTTTTCACTTTTAATTATACCCTTAGACAAGTTTGTCTATAAGAATATTATATTATCAGTGTCATTCCAAAATATAAGAATTTATACTATATTTTTTAAATTATTGGTATCATTTATACTATATTTGTTAAATTGATGGTGTCATTAAAAAAGATAAATATAGTTTATTGCAATATAAAAGTTCAAAATATATATGCCTACAATTTCAATCAAAATTAAAATGTCGTAAAAAAATATTGTTCATGATTTATAGGTAGAAAATGATCATAGACACAGTCTCTAAAGAAAGAAAATAAGTTATAAAAGACAAACATATTATGCTGTAAAATATATATTCAATTTACATTTATGTGACAATATGAATTAGGACATTTTTCCTTCACACAAAAAAATTAGGATAGTTTGGTGGTTGTAACAAACAAAATCTAGCTCAGGGCTTTGTGTTTGAACCCCTCTTATACCATTTTTAACATTGACACATCATAATTTATTTAAGAATTAAAAAGCTAATGCAAAAAAGTCAAAGTTGCAGAAAGTAATAAATGCTCTGCAAAAAAGTTGTCAAGCTTCAATTGAAATGAGAGTTCTTTGGGATTAACGTGCAAAATCTTTGGATGCAAAGTGCAAAATGAAAAAAATCAGCGTGTGCATAATGCCAAAAAGTATGGATATTGGTGCAATTTTTAAAAGTTCAGAGTGAGCAGATGCACACCCTCGCCATACACTAGATCCGGCCTTGGATATCATACTATGTAGAAGGAGAAAAACTTTATAAAAAGAAACAAAGCCAAGAGGCAGAGCTTGCCTTCACCAATGTTGGTTTCTGTTCGTAGTTAATTTTATTTTGTTATCTTTATCTTCGTGATTATTAATTTTTTGAATAATGTTCATGATTATTGTTATTTGTTGTTAACGCGGTTTTAATTTCTTGATTTCTTGTTTGTAGGCAATTGAGCTTTGTCCTAACATGTATGAAGCTTATTACTTGTGTGATGTTTGCAGATTCAATATGTTGTAAGTACTTTTGATATTTTGTTGTTTGTTCTCAGTTTATTTCAGTTGGAATAAACCATCAATTTAGTCCTTCAACTTAAAACACTCACTTCAATTTATGTAAACATAATAACTATCTAAACTTCTCAATTTCGTCGCTCTTATTAAGTTGTTAGGGACTAAGTTGATAGATTTTTATAGTGTTGGGACTGAATTGTCGAATTTCATATAGTTTATGAAATAATTATTATATTTTTATAGTGTAGAGACTAAAGTGTAGTTATATTGATACGTAGGGACTAAATTGATGATTTAATCATTTTTTTTAGGAATGATTTAATCATTTGTTAGGTTGTGTTTTAGTGTTTTTGGTTGTTTTGTGTATTTTAGGTTATTTTTAATACTTTTGATATTTAGTCTTGAATGTATTGGTTTGTAGCGACCATAGTTGAACTAGACCTTAGACATGTTGTTGAGTTTGGGATTCAGAGTTACAAGGTTATTAATAACATATCAAGTTACTTATGAAATAGTTTAAAAACAAAAACATATGTCCATCTTTTTTATATCTTTACCTTCTATTTTTAATTTCATAAACATCATGTTTTGGGAGGTGTGTTCGAACACCTAGACAAACATGAGGAACGATTGTTCAATTTGAAAATGATTCTGAATATTTACAATTCTTGCAAATAATATGATAGTTAATGCTTTATTGTTCGGGTTACTATGTGAAGTGTTGCCTGTGAAGTGTTGAACTGAAAATTATAGTTGCAGCTTTTCATTTAGTCGAGTCTTGTTGGAAGCTCTTTTGTGTTGAACCAACTTAGGAGTCTCTTTAAGATAAGTTTTGGTAATTTCTGTTTGGTGATAAGCATTAGCGCTCACATATTAACATTTATATTATTCTCACACATTTTTACGTGTTTTATTCATGTTATAATTTATTATATTATTTCGTCCATAAAAAAAAATATTATTCTTCTATTTTTCCTTCACTTTCTCCAACATTCTGCAACCATTTTATTTATTAGGTTTTTTTTTCCTACTTTATATTATTTCTTATGTTTAAGCTATTTTGTTCATCTCATTATTCTTTATTTTTTTATGTGTATTTATTTTTTTTCTACTGAAAGTAAAGAGTGAAATATACTCATTTATTTTTTAGTATGTTTTGATTTTATTTTATGATGTTTTGTGGCATATAAGAAGATCAAAAATATCATGTGAGTTTAGCTCAGTTGGTAGGGATATTGCATATTATATGCAGGGGCCAGGGTTCGAACCCTGAACACCAAACTTCTCCACATTTAAAATGTGTGTGCTATAGCCACTAGTCTATTTGACCAAAATGAAAAAGAAAAAAAATGATGTTGAACATTTTCATTTATTAAGCAACAACATATAAAGCAACAACATTTTCATTTGTTCTTCTTAGATGTTTATCTCTTTATATATTAACGAAAATTTGTTGCAACTAATTTGAATGTCAAATAAATATTTATCAACTTTGAATCAATTATTGTAAGGTTTGTATTATATTTTGGTCTCTATCAATACTTTTTTTTTCTCATTATACTTTGAGATTTTTTTTAATGGAAGTGTTGCTTTATTATTTTTTTATTTTTTTTGTTGTTATTGATGTTGTTGTTACTATATTGTTATTACAGATGATAATGGATGTCAACATAAATACATGGTAGTTAACTTTCTCTATTTGATAAAAATAATATTTGTGTAGTTCTTACATTCATATGAATATCTGTTAGATGAGTATTAATGAATATTAAAGTATTTACAAATATCAACGTGTAAAATGACTTTTTATACAAAAAAAAATTATTATAAAATAATTGAAATTATGTAGAATTTATTCCTTAAATTATATTATTAATAATTGTAGGACTAATGATTATTTTATACAACTGTTTCATGTGAGATTTGGACAATGTATATCAAAGTTTTTTTTAACTCGGTATCCTCTCAGCTGTAAATTTATTTTCATGAATTTGTTGTTGATAGTTTACGAATTGTGTGTCACCTTTTCTTTTGCATGTGTCGGATCATGGAAAACTAGAGATTGCCAACTCTAAGTCATTAACGGGAATATTAGACAACCTAAAAGATTTAGCGTTGAAGGAATGGTATTGGTGGTGAATAAATGGTTTTGTCTTTCCTATTAGAAATTATTTGTATAGGTCACTGGTCTATAATTTCAAATAAAGGCAAGTATCTATTGATAATTATTGTTTCCTTTTTTTTTATAGAAATATCGTTGATGTTTTTATGACATATAGTGATGCTGTTTTATTCATACTTTCTTTTGTCTTATTTTAATGTTATTGTTTGTATCTTTTTTAGCAATTGTGCGTAATATGATTAAATTTGATATTTCCATCTATATGTCAAACCCATTAAATCCTATTTAAATTGTGGAGTATATTACATTCTTCCGATCAATTCACCGCTTCCGAAACCTGCTCCCTGATCTCAAGCCCTATCTCATTTGCTTTCACTTTGACTCATCTTCGTAGTGGACACAATTGTATAACTTTTGTACTAAAAATGAATGTTAGTTTTCAAAATATGATAATGAACATTATATAACATTTTTTAACCATCCATCTCAAACGTATATCGTTGTGAATACATACAAACTCACACCAATACTGTGTGGAGCAAAATTAGCACTAACTAATTAGCAAAACAAAGAATATACTATAATAATAAGATAAAGGAAAAGAAGCACACGGTGATTTTTGTTTACCCAGTTCAGCCTAAATCTGACCCACGTCTTGGGGAGAGAGCGGCTCTCCAATCCACTATCAAAGCTTTCTTACAAAGAGATAGGTACGAGGATTACCAGAAATTAGCCTTCAACAATAAACCCTAATTTCTACTATTTTTTCAGTCTCTCTCCTTGATCAAAAAACTCAATGATTTCACTCATCAAGGTGTTTGGATTGTTTCCCAACCCTAGAGTATAGCCCAAAAGTAGTCAATTCTTAGCTTTTGATCTCCTAAGAATTCCCCCTTCTGATAAACCTTACTTAGCCTTTGTCCACCCCTATCTCTACCACATCTTACACGGCTCTATTGACTATACTATACATTCAATATATATATATATATTCACCCGCATTAAAAATTATGTACTCAAAATCTAGGAAAGGTAAGGACATTATTCCCTTCAGTCTTTCCATCCGTGCTTGAAGCCCTGACAAAGCTTTTTCATCCACAGGATTTACCCCACCTTGCAAAGTATTCTCAGCTCCAACATGTTCTGATGCTAGAGGAATCTGACTATGAGGAAGTCCATGGTTCAAGTTGTTGTCAATGACCTAGCACCAGATTATGTGCTCCCAGCGCATGCTCATCACAGCACTATTCTATTCATTTTATGATGATGGTGGTAGCTTGAAATTTGTTGGTTAGGATTTAACATTTAATTCGGTGTCATTCAATGCATTTGCATTTAAAGATGCTATTGCTGATGGAGGAGTAGGCATTGGCAGACTTGACGGAGTTCTTCCAGCCGCAGCATTCTTTGCCATCTGCCAAAATGTTAAAATCAATTGCCAATTGTCAAATACTCAACTGCCTTTTTAAAATGTTAATATCGTTTTATCAAGTGCCTTCTCCTCAACAGCAGCATTACGAAAAACACCGAAACAGAAACTAACCAAATTGACGAATGCGAGGATCTTTAGGATCGGTGATGGAGTGAAAGATATTGGCGTCATTTCTGACCTTCCAGTTCTTATGAGAAAGACGATCCTCCCATGCAAGTTTCTTTGCTTCCTTTAACAGCTTCTCTTCCTCCGATGATGACATTGTTGGTGTTCTTCAATTCGTAAACGAAATGAGAGCACGAGATAGAAAGAGAGAGAGGTTGGTTTCGTTTTTGATTTGTGCCGCGAAGAGTGCAACATTATAACGGACTCGTTAAACTCTTTCTTATTTTTGAGGGGAAACGGCTCATTAAACTTTTGAAATAATAAATAAATAAATAATGATAAATTGAAATAACAAACAAACTACAAAGTTACAAGTTACTTTAACATTCTTTGGCATGCAAGTTCCAAAAAGAAAATTTTGGAGCTCTCTAGAGGAGATTCTAAAATTCTTACATCATAAAAACTTTGATTAAAACTAAAACTAGTTGACCAATCAACACATTTGTTTCCATTGCGTGAGGTATGCTTAAAAGCAATATTGGCATGTAAGATAGTGAGATCATGAATATTGTGGACTAAGATAGGGGTGTGTCTATTAAGTTTACAACTCTCTGTTTACCCTATCGATTTGAAGTTTGGAGTCACTCTCAATTATGAGGTGAGTAAAACCTTTCTTATTTGCCATTTCCATTTCCGTGTACATACCCCACATTTCAGCATGAAAGGCATTACAATCTCCATTTATGGTCTAGAAAACTTGTTTGTTAAGAAAGTTAAAACTTAAAAGTAGTTATTATGTATTAGAAACAACAATTTTTTTAACTTTTAAAAAGTTGAATTCATCACTTTTGTTCTCTTAACCTCTAATGGTGTTCTTTAACATCTTCCAAATTATAAATATTGTAAATAAGAATATAAATCATTCCTACTTAGTCGGACTCTCTGCGTCTATCATTTAGTGGAACGTGCAAGAAACGTAAATGGTTACGGCCACTTGTGAGAGTTAATAGTTATATTCTCCTTACCAAAACAATAAATCTAAAATAGAGGTAGCTTGATCTTCTTTTTTTATGGTGGCCGAGGTTTGAACTCCAACCTTACATATATTATGCATTATTCCTACCAACTGAGTTAAATTCACGATGAAAGAGGCAGCTTGTTCTAAATTAGAGGTAGCTAAGCTTGATCTGTTTATTATTAGAAATATAAAGTACTGTGTATATGGGGTGGGTTTTACCCTGATGATTGTGTATATGGGGTGGGTTTTACCCTGATGATCGAATTAAAAAACCCATAAAATATCATTACATGGATATCTGTGAAGATGTTATATATTTTATAAATTAATGAAGTTTTTAATAAATTTTTATAAAATAAATGTAACAAACTAGTTATTAAATGAATATGTATGTTTAAATTACGTTTCAGAAGTTCATGGCTCAACTTACTTTAGTATCATAGAATAATAAGCTATGATTTGTGATACCATTCTAAGTACTAAAGGCAGTAAATATATATATATATATATATATTTATATATATATATATATATATAATGATTGCAGTGACTTAACATGAAGACTATGGGATGCACAATGATGAAACAAAAGAAGTGTTGAAGGACCTCTCAAAAAAAAAGTGTTGAATGTGTTTGGTATGTGAGTTAGAAAATATGTTAGACCATCACCATTTTTTATGAACTTCAATAGTCAAACATTTTGTCTAAACGATACTCACTACTACTAGTAACCACAGATAGCATCAAACAAATTGTCTCTTATCGGTCTTATGATAATACGTGGAAAAGAGAAGCTAAAAGTGTATGCATGGTAATAGTGGAAACCCAAAAAACTGAAGGGAATGCAATTGAATATATGGGTTGAACTTGCAGCCCTTGCATTTCTCAGAAACTTAACCGAACAAGTAAAATAGAAACTATCCCCAGTTATACTGAAGTTGCCACTGCACATGTATTACAAAATTGTTTAATAAGAGAGACTATCTCGAACTGAGGCCAACTTTTTTAAAAAATCAGAAGAAAATTATATGGGGATGGTTATAAGTATAGCTGGATGAGCTCATCACTAACAACTGATGGAGTAAGAACACCTAAATCTGTGAAAAGCAAAGTCAGATATTGAGGAGGAGTATAATCTCGAGCAGAACATTCCACCTCAACCTTAGATGGAATAGGGACACCAAAATCAACTGGTCGTAGGGCAGGTGCCAAGTCCTTTTGGTCCAGAGGGTAATGACGAGCGAACTGCATAGTAACACAAACAGAACATGTGAGTACACAAGATCCATTCCTAATAAATGTAACACGTAACAGAATAATGCATGCATTCTAAAGTACTCCCTTCCTCACTAAATATAAGACTCTCCAAACTTTTCATTGTCATCATAGGATCCCTTTTAACTTATTTTTTTTACCAACTCCTTTTTTTGTTTCTACCTCATTCCTTCTTTTTAAGTAATATCTTTTTTCTGCAACATGTAATAAATATTGTGATAAAAACATAAATTAATTCTCTCTCAAAAAGAGTAAACTTTTAAAAACAAGATGATTTGTCAACAAATTTAATACTACCGCCAACTTTCTTAATTCTTGTGATTTAGTCAACAAAGTCCTATACTTAAAAACAGGAGTAACAACTGAAATACTTAATCAATAACTGTAAGTAGTAAATAGTCAAATGCACCTTGTAGCTTTCAGCAGCCACATAAACTGGCTTATTCATACTCTTCGCAACCAATGCAATTTGGTATGTCCCCATCATGTTGATTATACCACCACTTTCAACAACTCCATCTGCACCCACAAGTACCATGTCCACTTCGTCCATAGTATAAGCCACTGCAGAGTCTATCACAAGTTTAACAGGAACATCGAGCTTGGCCAGCTCATTCGACAGCCTTAAACCTGTTCGGTCCGGTCTCCCCTCTGCAAAGTTGGGTAACAGTTACGAAGTTTGAATCGCAAATTGGTAACGGTGAAAATATGTTAATATATGAAAACATCTTACAATATCTTGATGGTATGTTAGAATATCTAAAGTTTATCTTGTGGGATGAATTTCTTATCTTAGAATATCCCCTAAGATTAGTTTCCATATTCGTTTTATCATGCTTTTTTTTTTCTTCCTGATTTCCTTATTTATTTAGAATTAAGAGATATCTCTATAAATAGGGGTTAATGTTTAGTCTTTTGTATCAAGTTTATTATACCATATTACACCATAATCATATTTCTTCTTTCGTCTAAAACTCATAACTTCAACAGAAAACTGTTAAAGAGACAGACTCCCTGTACAGGGGAGGCCATGAGATGCTAAGGAAATTAAGTGAATAAAAGTTAAAACATGATCAACTTAACAGGCATATAGAATTAGGAAATACAGCTCCAGCTATCCTCCACAAAGCTTCTAAACAGTGGAAAGAATATTCTTATATTACTACTATCTTGAGAAAATAGGTCTATTACCATGAAATTAAGATGACTGCATGAAAAGGACTTGACTTTTAGTTTGAAACTAATGTTAGGCAGTCAATGAAAGCTCAAAATGAAAGAGATCTCCATTAATGAGCCTGAACCCACATCTAGATACAAAGTCATAAGACATAAACAGTTTGTTTGGGAGTTGAAAGGGGATGGGA
>Ga0315914_1003044_pt1 | contig 25608 bp, 15 predicted proteins | sample MpolenodulesMG_FD_203920 | JGI IMG/M metagenome (GOLD analysis project Ga0315914, IMG submission 203920) | Medicago polymorpha root nodule microbial communities from Los Angeles, California, United States - elongated nodules | ecosystem: Host-associated > Plants > Roots > Nodule | place: USA... | reverse complement strand
TTACAAATAGCATAATCAAGGAATTAATTAAAACATACATGAACTGAGTAAAGGATGATGAAATCGCCCTTCGAGCAGTCTTCAGGTCTCAAAATCGCACTTTAGCTCTCCAAAAATCGTAACCCTTGTGTTTGGAACTGACTTCAGCTTAAATAGGCAATTCTGGACGGGCCTAAAATTGCACCACGGTTCATAAAATCGCGCCACGCCACCAGAAATCGTACCACGATTTCAGTGGCAGAACAAAACCCTCATTCTGGTCACAAAATCGCGCCACGCCACTCAAAATCGCGCCACGATTTCCTATTTCCAGCACTTCTAGAATTTCTGCTTTTCACACCCCCAGACTGTCTAAAATTGCTACAGACTCAATAAAAACATCAACACAACTGTTTCTTCAAAATCTTCTATTTTTCTTGCTTTCCTTGTTGTTTAAGCTTGCTTGTGAACTCAAAACATCATGCAAATGACACTAAAAATAATGTAATGAGTACTGTCATCACTATTGGAGCAAGAGAATCGGCAACAACATTTGCTCGTCTCCTTATCAACAGAATATTTTGATTCTGAATCTAATATATCTTGGCACTCTTAAATAGTAGTTTCGAATTCAGAGAGATCTCTACTTTGAGACTTATTATGTATTTTGTATTTTAAAATGTTGTCGTGTGACCACACATTTGGTTGAAACTAACAATTGGAGCTTTAGAAAACCTGTGGTGGTGACTGGTGACCTGTTGGGTTACCAAACACATTATTAGTACAATCCAAGTCGATTTTTGCATCAAACTCTTAAATTACATAGTGAATTGAAATATTGTTGGTTCAACCAAGTGCTTCAATAAGTTCTAAAACTTTCCCTTCACGAGGTTTGGCGTGATAAGAAAATCACATTGTTTTTGCAAGAGTTAATTTTCTTTCTTCCCCTGTCATACACATCGATAAAACAATATAATGTTGATGGGAACCAAATAGATTACTGCTCTTCGCCCAGTACATTTCGCTCCCACTCAGCTGAACTTCCAAAAATACCCCTACGTTATCCACTTAATCAGGGTAGAAATCATTATTGAAATCAATATAATAGTTCAGCTTCAAAAAAAATCAATATATATGCTCTACGGTAGTTAACTACCGCCGGAGCTTCTTTTTTTTTTTTTTTGTGATGTACACTTGGAACGGTAGTTAACTACCGTTGAATAAATCCAACGGTAGTTAATTACCGCTGAGGTAAAAACATCATTTTCATGTGTCAATATGAAGTTTTGAATGTCAGAAAAGCAATTCTCAAAGAAAGATCATGACTCCAAGTACTTTAGAGATTATGTCACAGAATCTATGGGAGAGCCACACCTTTGCAATTCCTAATATACTGATATGATTCCAGTATTTTAAAATCAAGCAAGACATAAAATCTCATTATCCTTTTTCCTTCTTAGGAGGTTGCTAGTCCTCCAACTATAGCAAATTTACTCAGTTCCTAATACTTTGGTGTTTTCATCGAGCTAAAATGGAAGAAGCCATTAGCAAACTCACTGTTAATCAATCTACCCTTGCTGAAACCTAAAATATCACGGCCACCAAAATTGATGACATCCTCCATAAATTGGCCTCCCTTGAAATACTAATTCCCTCTGGTTCTGCTTCCCCTTCAACTACCATTCATCCCTTCCTCCTGCCAAACTACAACATATGAAGCTGGATGTACCATGAAATTTTAACCGATTGCAATGACCTCACCTTAGGCTTAAAATTTGCTGTAGTGCTGAATTTGATATTGGGTTATGTAACATATCCCTGATCTTTTGCTCTAACTAGTCTTAGTATCTTCAGTCTATTAGGCTTAGAATTTGATGTGAACCTGAATTTTACTTGTTCTCACTTAACTATAACTGTTTTGTGGTTACTAAAGGTGTTAAATATGATTATACAATGATTGTGCAAGCAAGATTGGTTATGAAAATATTTTATGCTATACTTTGTGTTTGCCACGATGATGTGCATTTTGACAAGTTTTGAAATTCAAGTGAAAATCAAATATATATTGTCTGTGATTAAAGTTTTTAGGTAACCTTAAGGGTCATCATATTTTAATTAGATAATTTATTTGTCGTTATAGCGAGTTTTTAAATCATTACATTTTTAGAGATTCTAGAATGAGAATTTTTTTTTAGAGATAAATTTTATGCGTGAGTACGTAGTGTTTTTCGAGGGGCAAGATAGTTTTAAAATATGTGGGGATGGTTAAAATTGTCAGAGAAGTAGGATAGATCTTTGTCATCTACATATGCCTTAAACCGCAGCTAACTAAGTCCAGCTTAATTCAAAAACTCAACTTACTATGCATAGTAATATTACCACACAAGGCTCATAAAATAAAATACCTATGTTCCTTCTCTCTCTAGCTGCGCCACCACCGAGCTCGTTTTGCAATGGACTTGCAAGAACTTGGTACGAATTGAACTTTGCGAAGAATCCTCTCCACCCACATGTAACCCACCGATGATCAGAGACGTAATCCCACTCCTTTTCCTCTTTGATGTCCACAAATCACCCCAAAAAACAAAGGGGTGTGATATCGCTTTATATGCTTTGTCAACGTGTTTATGATCGTCGTTGTGAGTTTATATATGTAATCAGATCATTGAAATTTTTTAGCGATTTTAAAAATATTTTAAAGTATGATTTTTATTTGATATGCACTTTATAAACAATAAAATTTGTGATGGCAAATTAGTTTTCTAAAAAGGTTGATTTCTGGGGGACCAAAAAATAAATAGACAGATTGGTCAATTTTCAATATGCTTCATGTGATTAGAGCTGACCAATGGATCCGCATTGTCAAAACCTTCCAAATGGACACATGGTTCATCATATTTAGACATGTATTTGTTGAGTTATGATTTTTACAAAAAAAAAAAAAAAGAATATCAAAATCGGACTTGAAATGTGACCAACGGAAATTTTTTATTGATTGTTTGAGCACTAGAATGTAATACATGATTTTAGAGAAAAACAAACGTGTACAAGTTGGAAGAGTCTAGAGCTTTGGATAACGTTACACAAGCAGATGAGACTTTACCAAAAAATTTATGTGTTGTCACGTCTAGTCGTATTTTTGAAAGTTATGCTAAATAGAAAAAAATGCACTTAAAATGTCTTAGTGGACATGAAGATATTTTGTGATTGTATTGTAACATTGGAAAATATTTTAATGACTTGGTCTTTTGGAAAATATCTTGTGAATAAAACATGTTGATGAGATTTATCCGTTAAGAGTCAAAAAAATGTTTTAACTGCAAATTTTGAGAAATCATGCATAATTAATTCAAAACCCTAAAGTATTGTTGAATTCACCTAATGGATAGAAAAACTCTTAAGATCAGATGTTTATATTAGGGAAATTACAGTAAGGGTACTTTTTAACACATAAACCTACTAAATGTGATGGTTGGTTTATGTGCTAACCTTTATGATTGGTTGCGAATAAATATGTTATGTTAAATTGTATGCTTAGATGAGGTTATTGTGCTCTAAATTTTATTTATATATCCGTTGAAATGTTGTTTTCTTGAGATTACGAATATCTAATGTTATACATGATGCTTATAAATATATGAATGAATGAGCATGGTGTTAAATTTCATATGTCATGAGCTATGTAAGGTGCTTGCATTAGCATAGATGAACAATCATATGTTCTTGCATTACATAGTGAAAAGTTTGAGCATTTCTGTGATCGTGAATCATACATGGCAACATCATTGGATTTTTGTGATCGTGAATCCAATTTTATTGAGGCTAAGGCATATTTGTCATTAGACAACATCGTAAGTTAAATAAGGGATTTGCGCATTTTTAATAAGAGTTGCCTATGACCATTTGCGGAGTGGATTGTATCCCAAAATAATTTGCAAGTGATGTTCAGTTGGAGTTGTGTTTCACTCATATAGTTGTGTGTCATATTTAGTAGGAGCTACGTTACAGTTATGTAGAGTCTGCATTTAGGCTCATCGTGCATCATTATATTTTATATGTGGAATGTTTACCTTGATGCCATTTACCATGCCATGTGTGCTCACATGTTGGATTTATGTATGTATGTATGTATGTTATATTTTGATCATGACTCTCTACAACTTTGGGCATCGCTCTAAGGTGACTTTGGACGAGATGTTGTCGATTGTCACCCAAGTGATGGTGACAACCATACACTAGTAGAGGTATGTATCATGTCTAGCGGTTTGACTTGGGCGAAAATGTTTTGACGCACGCGGGCATAAGTCCTATGTCTGGAAGTCGGGGAAAACTCGAACAATAACACATATATCCACCACACTATCCACTAGGATATTCCACAGAGGACATGACACTACAATTCTCACCTTCTGAAACTCCTCAAGAACTTCCTGAACCTAAGTCCACCATTGAAGATGGGGTTCACCGTGGGGCATGCACCCTAAAACGACTAGAGTTAAAAGACTCAATAGTCTCCCCCGCGTACTTCATAACATTGAGTGCCCTCTTTTTAGTTGGCACAACACCACCTCATAGGGAGATGCCAACCATGGTACCTCAAGACCAACCACTCTACCATACTCCTCACTAGGAACTACATGCTGACAAATCTCCATAACATCCTACATAGGAACATAATGACACCTTTGCTCAAAATAACTAGGGTGTGTTGTATTTTGGGATATTTTTGTGGAGTATTAATCAGGGGAACCTTAGACCTTCTTTTTGGTATCGACTGTCGTGGACAGGTTCTAACCGAGTTTAGGAGTCAGATAGTTAGATATTGCAAGTTTACTTTTATTGATTACTTGTTCTCAATTGGGTTGTATACTTATTATTTGGTACCGTTGTACTACTTTATCACTCTAATATGTAGGTATAATATATGTTTATATTTGTCCATGTTCGCATAAACCTTATTTCAATTCGTCAAGTTCCGGAAAATATGTACACATGATTTTATTTGAAAATGGGCGATATTGAATGCTTCCGTTGATGATGTTAAAAAAATACACATGCATTGTTTAAGACTCGAGCTATTAAAGGTTGTACCTTATTTCGCCCCATCATATGAGAAGGCTCATTCACAAAAATGAAGCAAGTACCTTTTTCACATACAAGTTTTACCTCAAAGCACTCATCAACTCAAAAAACTGATCCAAACCTTCAACCCATTCTAACCAAATTTTCGCCCTCTTACAGCAACATATGACTCTACCTCCAACTAGAAACACCAATCGCCTGATAACATGATATTTTGTTATATTTCTAGTTAAGTTTTAGTTTCATTTTACTATATTTTCTTTTGTTTTAAATATATAGGATAATTCAAGAGGAATAGGAAGAAATTATGCAAATATGATGGAATTTCCACAAATGTTAAAGTCTTAATGACCAAGCAAAAAAAAAAATGCAATGAAGACCATATTCAATATAAAATTAGTGGAAAAATCAAGTTTCAACACTTTAAATTTGTGATTGTAGGTTTCAAAATTGTCATCAATCAAGCAAGAAATTCAAATGATCAAACCTTAATTATCAAAGATTGTTATGGTTGCTTGTAACCAAAGGTTACAGGTTACAACTATAACAACCCAAAAACTTTAATTTTTGTGGTTTTTCTTTGAGGTACTTGGATGATCACTTGTAAATGCTAATGTTAAAACCTTGTAATTGTAATTTGATTAGTGTACGAAATCTAAGTGCTTTGACTATAAGTAAGTTTTGCTTTGATTTCTAACCAATTTTCACTATAGAATCACACAAACCTGTGATTTGTTCTTATTTTAATAAAATTTTCTTTATTTGATTGTCTTCATTTTATTTAGGAAGGTCGTCATTACGATGAGTAAGTAGTTTTCTCTTGTCTTAGGATCATGGAAAGTAATCATATGATGAAATTTTCATGATCCTTTTCTTTTGTTGTGAAAATTTAAAACACTAATATAAATTTATCACTTTCACACAAATTATGGGTATGATTGTTTGAGTTTGGCTAATCAAGATGATAATTGATATAAGCATTACAAGAGCAAACAATCATATGGTTATAATCATTCAAACCTATGGTATCAACGAGGTAACAAAAGTTGAAATTAATATCGGGGGAAATGAGTAATTATAACATTATGATTCAAAATCTTAGGCATCGACCAATATACCAAAAGATGAAGGTAGTTGTTGGAACTATAAGGCTAGACAAGAGTCTTGAAGCATTGGAATGACCTATAAGTTTTTGGAATGAAATAAGTAACATGGTGCAATGGGTTTTATCAACAATGGAACCATGAGAAGATGGAGCTATATTGGTAAGGCACACCATTTGTTCTTGAAAGGGGACAAAAGATATTTTTAAGAGTTACCTCTTAGGTAATAATTTTTAATGGAATTAGAAAAGACTAGGAACTAGGAAGTGTTCATTGTAATAATGTACTTCGTGGCTCCAAGGCACTTTATTTGATTCGCACACTTTCAAAACCAAAACAAAACATCAACCTTTCAAAAACCAAAACAATTATAACAAAACACTTGAAAAAGAAAACCACCACAGTAGTCACAATTCCTCGAATACTATTTATTACGACGATATACTCGTGCACTTACAGACATACCAAATTTTTGGTGTCATTATCGAGACTTGTTGAAAATCGAGGTAAATATTTTTTTTCCTCTAATTTGTTTTGTTTAGAATTCTTATTTTTCTTTGTTTTTTTTTCTTTCTTTTTGTTGTGTTTGTCCTTGCTTTGGCTAAAGAACTCTTTCGGGAGAATACAAAGTTTCATATGCTAAGGAAAGCAACCAAACGACAAGCAATCAAGCAACACCCCCCAATAAAGGAGGTAGGTATGATATTAAGGAAAGCAATGGGTACCCAATGGGCAGGGTACTATAGTACCCATTCCCATACCCGCGTTTGTAAAAAATACTTGTATCCGAGTTTGTACTTTTGTGGGCAACAACTTTGGTGTCCTTCTACATACTCTATAAGCACCTAAGTGCTCATACCTGCACCTATTACCCGCACTTTAACTAAGAAAGGATAATAAAAAACATCACAAATGAAATAAAACTATGATCCAAAAAAATTCAAAACAACTTATAAAATAGTACAAATCATGGTATTTAGCCAAAAAGCAATAAAAGGCAAGTAGCGACAGAGATTCAACGCAGCAGGAGGGGCAGGGTTAATGTATTAAGTTGTTTTAGGTTTAGGCTTAAATACATATATCGTATTGTCCCAAACTCAGACCCATTAAAGTGGGTTACCCTATCCATAGCGAGTATTTTTTGCAGGTACCCATCAGGTCTTGTTCCAATTGTCATCCCTATATGATAACGACTGTATGAATATATTAGAACATCTTTCACACTTAAATTTGCAAGAGCATCCATACATGAATTAATTTCACAATAAACATGATAAATTCGCACCTCCCAATCCAATTCCACAAGCTCGCTAATATTCATGTGCAAGCTCCATCTATGTTTTTCAAGAGTGGTCACAACTACTTTCAAAAGAGTAGTTCACTACTACTTTCCAAATCCTATATAGAGACAAAAAGTATAAGCATTGTAATTTCCAAGCAAGTTCAACACATGGCCAAATGCATGGAAATCGGCCATGGAGTCTCTTACCAAGTCCACTAGAGTACAACAACACTATTTTGATATTCTTATCCTAGCCAAGTCAAGTCGCCGATGCATGATAGATTCCAAAACTCATTATTCCATTATTTTCATGTGAAGTACAAAAACGATACATTCTTTTGTTTATTTTTACAACCCTTAAATAATTGAGATATATCATCATAGGAAGCCGAGTCATGTTTTCTTAATTATTTTTATCTAAAAATATGTAGTCCAAGTATTTAAAATCAAGGGGAAAATGTATAGACATGTGTGTATTTAGTGCTTTTTAGATTTTTAAAAATGACGTTGTTTCAAAAAAAAAAAAAATTAAAAAATGACGTCTTGACTTTTCCATTTTCAGTTAATGTCGTGAAATTGCTTGAAAAGTACTACTATATTTATCAATTTTCCTTTTCATTTTTTTTATATTGTTATTTCCTTTTTATTCTTTTTATGCATTGTTCTTACCAACTGAGGTAAACTCACGGGGACATTTCCTTTTTATTCTATAACTAAGTACTAATATTCCATCTATTTCTATTATATTATATAAAAAATTATTAAACTGGTATTTCTTAGCAAAACAAACAAGGTTTTGCTAACAAGTGCCACTTAAAATATCACTTAAACATCGAATTCAAGTTCTTCTCAACTGTCTGTTATTTGGTAAAAACTCATTAACTATTTAACCTCAATCATTTTATTTGACGCGTATTAATTCAAACGTCAATAATGACACAAAAATTATCTATAATAAAATAATATAGTACTAGTATTTTCACTAAAAAAAACATGGTTTAAAATAATTGATGTATGCGTGTAATTCAATTGCTATTGTACATTTGTAGATCTTCAATAAACTACCGTGTTCTCGGCATAGTTGGAGGCAGCTAGAGCAATGTCGACCCATATTGTACTCTAACACGCAAACATGAAGGACAATGCCATTTATATTTGAGTTATGATTCTTGTAGGACGGTTGTTAGGGTGGAAAAAAAAGGTTGAGATCGTATGAATTTTTAAAAGAAATGAAGGAGCCTATCATTATAGTTTTCAAATATAAATGTTTAACTAATATCATATAATTTTGAAATGTGTGCATTTATATAATTTATACACTAAAATACAAATCATATATAGTAACACACACTTTAATTTCTTGAGAAATAAAGATTTGTATTCATGAAGAAAATTTTTTTGGTAAATATGCTTTAATAATTCCTCAAAATTTTGACAACGACTAATGTCGTCATATTAAGGAGAAATTTGGCGTCCTCAATGTACTTATGATTGAGATGATGACTAAATTAGTGTTGGTTCAACAAAAACAAGAGAACATATGTAAATGAAGTTTTATTATTTCATATGGTATTAATGTTCGTTTTTCTTGTGTTTTGTCGCACTGACTACGATTCTATCATCGTTTTAATTGTTACATGTGAGGACAAGTAATATCATGTACTTCTACTTAATCTACACTTTATGAGACACTTCTTTATCCTAAAAAGGATTTGGATCATCTTCGCCATTATCTTTTTAACATGCCTCTACAATGTATCATTTCATTTGTATATATGTCTCTTAATTAGTTTATCTTTTAACCCCTCCCTCGTTTCCCTCCTTCTATTTTTTCATTTCACTCTCCTTTTTCTTTTTGTTGCATAGTGATGCGTGGATAAGAATGTCCAACTCTGGCTGCTTTTAGAGTAATTTTCACACACATTTGAAAAACAATAGTTAATTATCTTATTTTATTCTAATATTAAAGGAAATATTTAAAATGAAGGGAGTAGTTAAATATTTTCTTTTAGGGAGTGTAGTTTTTTTTTTTTTAAATTGCCAAAAAAAATATATTAATAAAATATATTCAGGTATAAGAAGTGTCAAGAATAGACTCAACGAACACCAAATGGAGGTTAGAAAACATTCACTAAGCCCAAAATTGAATTGGCTTTGCCAAAAGGCCTCATCTCTAAAAGCACGACTCATGAGGTGTCCCTCTCACAGTAGGGTTCAGTTTCAGACCTCGCCTCGCTACCATGACATGCTACGTTATATGTCGCTTTACTATTCCAATGGAGCATTAATATTATTTTCCTATTATATTTTTAACTATTTATTATTATTTCTTCTTTCAATTTTTTAATTTATATTTTCAATACAATTTTGTAAAACAATTCATAATATCTCTTTTTCCCATACAAAATTAATTACATTTATTAAATACGTCATATAATTTGGGATTTTCTTCTTTTGTTTAGATTTTTTGTTGGTAAAGAGCATTTTCCTTTTTGTAAATATTTAGTAGTAATAATATTTAATTTGATTTATTGTACATTCATTAAAATGCTTGAAAAGTTCGGTGCACGAATAGGATGCGCTGTCATTTAATTTTAATTTAGTAATATTGGAATTTTCTTTTGGAGATTTTCGATACACTTAGATTTGGTAAATACATAAATAAATTTTCTCCGAAAAATGAGAAACATTCATTTGTTTCGCACGCGCTTTTACATAAATATTCTGTCTTTTTGAGTCTTACCTCGTTTCCTTGGTTGTTGGTGTCACAGAACATAGTTTTTCAGATCAACCTCTTCTTCTTTTCCTTAGTTGACATTAATTCTTCTTTTTCGATACTTTTCAGAACCAACAACAAAAAAATACTCAATCTCTGTCGTGTTTTTTTCCATTAGCAAAAAAATAAATATGAGAAAGTGGAAATTCAGTCTTTTTCTATTCCTTGCATCGTTTTGTTTTTTGTTACAGTGTTTTGGTTTGTGTTGTTCTTTGAATGATGAAGGTAAGTGTTTTTTACAGTTTGTGGAAATTTTTGTTTTTAGTTGTTAATTGTGTGTGGAAGCAAGAGATTAAAAGTGGGTTTTGTTTTGTTTTGTTTGTGCAGGTAAAGCACTTTTGAAGTTCAAGGAGGGAATTTTCAGTGACCCTTTTGATGCTTTGTCAAATTGGGTTGATGATGAAGTTGGAGTTGATCCTTGTAATTGGTTTGGAGTTGAGTGTTTAGATGGAAGAGTGGTGGTGTTGTAAGTGCTTATTTTGTGATTTGTTTTTTTGTGTGAAATCGAATATATGTGATTTCTTGATCTGTTTAAGGAGGAAATGAATAAGGGGCCCTTATGGATTTGCTTATTTGAGTAATTTACCGGATTAAGTACTTGTGAGATTGTTTAGGGGAGCTTGTTGAAACAATTTATGACATGCCCATAAGTTGTTTTAGCTTATTTTCATAATCTCTCCAAGATAGCTCATTAAAACAGTTGACAGCTTTTATGAAATTATTTGACTTTATTTTATCTTTGTTATAGAAATAACTTATTTATAAGCACTTAATCAAGTTGTTTATCCAAACAAGATCTAAATTGTTTCCTACTCGCACTAATCCGCGCTTCAGATGTATAGTTTTGGATAGTAATATGGCATGAATAACGATTATAAGCTAGACAAACCTTTTAGGGATGATCACCTAGGTCCAAATTTAGATTTTAATAGTCATGAATCAACTGATCAATTCTATAGACAGTTGATACTTGGTACTATCAGGACAAATTTGAAGACCGTTCTTGTGTTAGAGTTAATTACAAGTGTTTGAATTGTTGGTTAGATAGTATTAGTAGGATGGTCCTTGCTTTTTATTGTTATTAAATTTTTAAACTAGTGTTGAAATGTTTAATCATGAGAAAATATTTTGTTGCTCAGGAATTTGAAAAATCTCTGTCTTGAAGGAAATCTAGCACATGAGCTCGGAAGCCTTGTTCACATAAAGTCCATGTAAGTAATTGTCTGTTACTTAGTTGCTTTGTTTATTGTGGCTTTTCAATAATTTCAATTGCATATATGTTCAATTGTCTGATAGCAATGTGGCAATATTTATTGCAGTGTTCTGCGGAATAATTCTTTTCATGGGATCATTCCTGAAGGAATTGTACGATTGAAGGAATTGGAGGTTTTGGATTTGGGCTACAACAACTTCAGTGGACCTTTACCTAAAGATATTGGGAGTAATATCTCACTAGCAATCCTGTAGGATAATACTCTTTGAACAATTCAATTTTCATCTGTTTTTACTTCTTTTTTTTATACTAAGAAGCCGAGTCTATATTTGCAATTCTCTTTGAACATTTCAGTTTTCTTCTCTTAACTTCTTTGAACAATTCAATTTATTTATTGCAGTTTGCTGGACAATAATGATCTTCTTTGTGGGTTCTCTCATGGAATTAATGAATTGGTGATGATTTCTGAATCTCAAGTAGATGAAAAGCAGCTAATTAGTGCAGGAAAATTGCCAGGTTGTACAGGAAGATCTACTAAATGGTATGTCAAGCATTTGAAATGTATCATCTCTTGTCTAGACTTATAGGCTATGAGCTTCTTTTACATATTTATTGTTCTCTATATTCTAACTTGTGTCCGTTTTTCTCCATTATATACCATAATATTAACTTTTATGTCATTATCTTTTCAAGGCATAATCGTCGAAGTAAAAAAGGTCTTCGGAGGCTACTGCAATCCCGTGTTCCTCGTGAAGATCCTCGTAATCGTGCAGCTATTAATCCTGATACTCCTTCTCCATCTCCGTCTCCGTCTCCTTCTCCTTCACCTTTCCCTTCTCCGTCTCCTTCACCTTCCCCGTCTGCCTCAGAAACACCACGAATAGTGAAGAAGCCAGCTTCCCCTGATCAAAATGTTTCTGATTCTCCTTCTCCCTTGCCTGCACCGGGCTCTGTACCACAACTCAAAAGTAACTCAAACAATCATCATGTTGCTATTGTGGGTGGAATTGTGGGTGGTGCTGCATTTATTCTCATACTAAGCATTGTCGTATATCTCTTTAAAACCAACAAGGTAGCCACCGTTAAACCATGGGCTACAGGATTAAGTGGACAGCTTCAGAAGGCATTTGTGACAGGTAAATTCAAGCATTTATTCTTCCAATTATAAGATTCCTTCCTTTGTACATGCATAACAAAGTTTTATGTTTTCAGGTGTGCCGAAGCTAAAGAGATCAGAGCTTGAAGCAGCCTGCGAAGATTTTAGTAATGTAATTGGCACTTCACCCATTGGTAATATATACAAAGGGACTCTATCTAGCGGTGTTGAAATAGCTGTGGCCTCTGTTACAGTGACATCATTGAAAGATTGGTCAAAGACTTCAGAAGTCCAATTCCGTAAGAAGGTACTTATTATGAATAGTTAATCAAATTATTTGTACATTTTCAAGTCAGCAGTGCGATTGAAATTAACATTTTAATCAATTATGTACTCAGATAGATACATTATCAAAGATGAACCACAAGAATTTTGTAAATCTTCTTGGATTTTGTGAAGAAGACGAGCCTTTCACCAGAATGGTGGTTTTTGAATATGCCCCAAATGGAACACTCTTTGAACATTTACACGGTGAGTGCCTATTACATAGTGTTATCATTATTTAGAAAGTAAATTGATGCTATTATTTGGAATCTGACTTGTATGTTTGATTTTGTTGGAAATTCCAGTAAAAGAAGCTGAGCATTTAGATTGGGCAACAAGACTTAGAGTTGCAATTGGCACAGCTTACTGCCTGCAACATATGCACCAGTTGGACCCTCCTTTTGCACATAGTGACCTAAATACTTCATCTGTCCAACTCACTGATGACTACGCTGCCAAAATCTCGGACTTGAGTTTCTTGAACGAAATAGCTTCAGTCGATATAAAAGCTGCTGCTAAGAAACACACTGACGCAACATTAGCAAGTAACATTTACAGCTTCGGCATTATATTACTCGAAATTGTAACAGGCCGTGTTCCTTATTCGATGGATAAAGATGGCTCACTTGAAGAGTGGGCTTCACGCTATTTACAAGGGGACCAGCCTCTCAAAGAAATAATGGATCCAACACTAGCATCTTTCCAAGAAGAACAGCTGGTACAAATCGATGCGTTGATTAGGTCTTGTGCCAATGCTGATCAAGAGCAAAGACAAACAATGAAACAAATTTGTGAGAGATTAAGAGAAATAACAAAAATAAGTCCTGAAGTAGCTGTTCCTAAACTTTCACCACTTTGGTGGGCAGAACTTGAGATTGCTTCCTTTGACGCCAGCTAAAATTGCGAAATAAGATTGTAAGTATTGAGTTCGGATCGTTCTCATCCTTTTATTTTTCCGTCGGTGATGACACTAAAAAGGTACTCACCTGTAAGTTGATACCTCTTGTATCTATTGTAGGGGAGTGACAAATCACATGTACATAATAAGGGAGATAAAAAGAACCATTTTTTTGTGTGCTTCGTTTGATTATGGTCTATGATATTGCACCAACAAAAGGGTGTCATACTACTATATTAGTTAATTTCATTTGTTCAGTCAGTTATTTGGTTGGTTAAAATTATTTTTTGATTATATTTCTTTACTAATACTATTATTTTCACATATTCATATTGGAGGATAAAGTCAAAGTCTTCTGGAGGACTTTGTTGATTTATATATATAAGTATAAAGTATAAACAAGGTTTATATTTAAGCAAATGGCATCTACAATCTGCCAAGCTGTAGCATGCTAATGGGCGGCAGAAAATTTGCATGACAAAATCAAAGCTGAAGATGATTGTAGTTTTGTCCATTACTATGATGGAGGCTCTTTGTTATAAAATGACAGTTGCTTTTGCAATACGACAGTTGCTATTGAACGTGACATATTTGACTAAACATCTTGCATAATTGTGCATATTATTCTAGTTCTAGAAAAGAAAAATCAATCACCTTAAGTAAAAGACTGAGTCAAAATGTATGATGTATTCCAGGATTTTAAGAAACTTAGTTGTCAATATTATATTTGGATAACTTGCATTTTCAAAATAAGGTTTAATAGTATAATAAGTACACAAGTTCCCACAAAAAAAAAAAATACACAAGTGTTCTATTTTATTTTACTATCCTGGCACACCTTACCCCTTTTAAGAAACAATATCTTAATTTAGTAAAATGGTCGAAGTTATATTAAACTCGAAAGACACAATACACATATCATCAATTAATCTTTATGCTAAGTTTTTGGTAATTAACTGATAAACACGCTTTTTTTAGACAGTAAGGTGTTTATAGCATATCACTAATCAATAGTTCAATACAACATGGTATGTCAAATGTCAACCAAAATGTAGAAACTAGTTTTTGTTTTGTTGAAGAAAATGGAGTCGTCGCCACAACAAATTCTTTACTTTTTGGAGATATACTAAACTTCCATATCAAATGCCATGATCCATGAACTCTAAGTAAAAATGTATCAATACTCTCTAACACTAACCAGACAGTCGATAGACACTCTTAGCTGGTAAAATGTAATTTTGTCAACTAAGAAACGGATAGACATATAGTGTGACAAAATTAACCTTTGTCTAATCAAGTGATTGAACTTAAGTGTTTAATGAGCTCTATTATATCACGACCGAACTTCAGATTACCATAATCCCTTCCCATAAGGATAGGAGGATTAGCAAAAAAAAACCTTTATCTATATATGCTTATTAAAAAAAACTTTATTCGTATATTTTCTTTGTTACCTCAAATATATTTTCAACAAAATATACAAATAGGCCATGAACTATAAGAAGTGATACCATCAATTTTTCATTAGCCCCGGTTAAATAATTAGAAATATTTATTTCATTATTTAATGTAACATTAAAGTTTCCTTAAAAAAATGTAACATTAAAGCACAGTAAAAATGATAATATATCGATATTTATAATATTTCATTTCACTTTCTCTGTTGTGGGATATATATTTGATATGTTGTGGTGTATGTTCGAACTCACAATTCTCCCGTTCTCAATACTCATTTGCTTGAATGAAACCCACTTAGATTGGTCTCGTGATGTTGGGTTGGGACCTTGGAGTATGTTCATCTCATGTCTTAGATTCGATTTTCTTTAGTGTCAACTTTGATGTGTTAGTTTAGTTACTTTTTTTTAATTATTGAGTGATTAAGATATTATACAAATGTTTATTTCAAAAAATAAGGATATTATATAAATGTTGTCAAAAAATATACTATACAAATGAAATGTTAACCGTAGTGAAACGGAACGACTGCTTATTAGAACAATCATATTCAAAAAAGAACAATCATATTCAAAGGATTACATATGAAAATTTTAAAATTCACAATGTTACAATCAAAGTCTGACTTTTTTTTGAAAGATCAAAGTTGAAAGCAATTATATATTTTTAATCAAGTAACTAATGCACTTAACATGTTAAAATAAACAGGTTATTCAATTGATTGATGTCAATGAAAATAATTTTATACAGTGCAGTTATATTGAAATGATCACTTATAAGTTGAGTTGACTGGTTCCACATTCTTTCTTCTTCTTTTTTAGTACAAGTCTAGTTCTACTTTCTACAATATAAATATTTATGTTAATTAACCAACAGAGCATCTAGTGAAAGAGGTTAAAGTCTAACAATGCACGAAACCAACGTTTAAATTTTGACTGAATGAGAAGTTTATATTTAGTGTTTGACAGTAAGTTGAATGTAATTATATTATTTTTAATGGAGAGAATTATGAAAAGGGTGAAACAAAAAAAAGTTTAATTAAATGATAAAACTAACTCAAGTTTGGTTCACTAGGCATCAAGTTGTAAAGAATACCGGTGTTTTTTTTTTAAGGGAAGAATACCGATATTTTATTCCACCAATTTGCTACTTGTAAATTATTTTTTTTACAAATAAACCCTTAGTTAACCAAAAATAAACTTGGTAAAAAGGGTTGTTTTCGTAAACAACCTCAAAAATGTAAGACTTTTTTGATGAAAAATAACGGATAGCTGATAGAAAATAAGTCAGTAGATTGAATTTGTAATGTTTAATAAAATTAACAGTTGAATTAGTTAATAAATATAAAATGACATAAAAATATGTTATTGATAAAAAAAACTAATCATAATAACAAGATAAAAAATTAAAATTTATAAGCTACTTGAAGTATTTCACAAAAAAGAAGTTAAAAGCTACTAGTAAAAAACATTATAAGCTCAGTGAGAAAAAACTATTACCAATGAGAAACTATTTTTGTCCCATGAACTTATACGTTATAAACTATTCACTATCGTTCAAAATTTGACTGATGTGAATCGTTTAGGATTTTTTTGGCATGTACTTATTTGAGCATATCGCAGTAAATTCGAGTTTTCATTGGGTCATTGTTATCTACAATATTACACCATGAATATATTTTGGTATAGCAAGAAAATATACATATACATAGAGAGAGGTGGCCTTCACGTATATTTATTAAATATTATAAAGTATGTAATACATTATCAACATAATGGTCTAATGGAATGCACGTTGATCCTAACCACCAAATACCAATGAGCTATCATATGCTATATATATATATCAATCTATCAAATGTTTTTCTTCAATTAGTAAGCCTTGTCTTTACCTCTTTCTCCTCCCTTAAACCCTTGAGGAAAATGGCTGGCACTTACTTCACCATCTCTCTCTTGCTTCTCATTGTAGCATTCTCTTATACACAAGCTACTGAAGCTGTTCCATATACAACAGAGAAGAAAATAGATGTGGTTGTGGAAACAACAGTCTACTGTCAAACCTGTGAACATTCTGGAACCTGGTCTCTAAATGGAGCCAAACCAATTCCTTCAGCCAAAGTAAGCATCACCTGCAAAACACACAAAGGTCATGTTAGTTACTACAAGGTTTTTCAGACAGACAAAAATGGTTACCTCTATGCACAGCTAGAAGGGTTCAAGATGCAGCATTATATACTAGATCATCCACTTCACTCATGCTTCGTGAAGCCTGTTTGGTCTCCTCTTGAGGGTTGCAGCCTTCTTGCGAATGTTAATTATGGTTTGAATGGATCTCCACTTCGTTATGAGAACAAGAGATTGCGTGGAAGTAGGTATGAGGCTGTTATATATGCTGCTGGTCCCTTGGCTTTCCATCCTCCGGATTGCTCAAAGACTCACTACTAATGCTTCAAACCATTATGAATGAATTACCCTCCATCAACCATTTTGAGATTCATTGACTATTATTATGTTGTTGCTATGATTTGTCTCTGTATTATTATAACTTTATAAGTTTTCAAATTTAAATTGTATCTTTTGTTATTTTTTTGGTATACTGATTCACAAATTGCAATGTTAATGCCGATGATTTAATTTATGGTTTAATGGTTTGTGACTGTTCTAGCTTGAGTTCAATAAGCATACAAAGTTTATAAAAGTCATAAGGTTCTTTTATTAAAAAAGAAACTTCACATTCTATTATGCCACACAAAATCAAGACAATTCTGCTTACAATTAGAATTGGCACTCAGCAAACACTTTGTTCCTACCCTAATGGGTCGGCTTAATGGCACTACACTAGGTATGCAATGCCCAAATGTGTACAAGGTTTTCTCAAGTGAGGTCTCTAGATCGAACCTTACAAAAAACAAATCCACCTAAAAGCGGATGAATTGGTACAAACCTCAAACTAGTTCCAAAGAAAGAAACGTGCGGATATTCATCCACAAAAACACTCTGTTCCTAAAAATCCAGAGGCATATTAAACATCTTGTTAATGTCATCCATGGCTTCCTTTGTGTGGAGAGTTGGCTCAAATAAATCTGATTCCTTTGACTTCCCACGCGATTTTGGTAGTGGAGGACGTTGTTTCTGCTCGAGGTCATCATCCGCAAGTATCGAAAACCCACTGAGTTCCTTTCCACTGTTGTTCCCCGGTGCTTTCTCCTGCTTCATTAATCTTTTTTTCCGAACAAAATCTATTGGCTTACCTCCTTGTTTCTGTTTGAGGTCATCATCATCATCAGCAAGGATTGAAAACCCACCGAAATTTCCGCCATTGTTCTCCGGTGCATTCTCCTGCTTCAGTGACCTTTTCTTTCTAACAAAGTCTATTGGCTTCCCAAACATGTTGTTTATGTCATCCATTGCTTCCTTCATGTTGATTGTGGGGTCTACTAAACCATGGTGACAAGCATTTTCCACCTTTGGTTCATCCAAAATGGCAGAACCAACAAATCTACAAACAACTGTATCCTCTCTGAACTTTGAATTATGAGGTTTTTGTGCATCCATATCCCTAGATTTCTCAGAAGGAACTTCCTTAGGTCGGGGAAAAACAAAGCCATTTACTTTTGAAGCTGATGAAGTAGAACCTTCTGAACGTCCTTCATCATCAATATATATCTGGAGTGATTCTTGTTGAGGTTTGCCGCCTTCATTCCTGTGCTGAAGTGATACGGAACCGCTTGGTTTATTTTCTTTATCCAAATTTTCATCAACAAAAACTTCAAAGTTCGTTGAACTGCGATTTTCTTTTGAATTGTTCTTATGTGATTTCTTGCCCAAAGGAACAGTCTCTAATGGCTCACTGAACATGCTATTAATGGCATTCATGGCCTCCTTCATATTTATTGTAGGATCTACCAGTCCATGATGGCATGCATTTTCTGCTTCAGACTTTCCAACCATGGCAGTGTCAACAAACTTGTTGATTACAACTGTATGATCACCACGAAGTTTCTTGCTCTCATCATTTTTAGCCTTTACGCGTCTATCAGCAGCTTTCATTTCCTGATATTGTATAACATTTTATTAAAACTAGCTACACTAAATGACAAATAAATGACAAAAACAGCATAGATGGACACATGGAGGAAAAAACTAGTCAATACCTGAATTTTCTTCTTGCGCTTCATGCGTTGAAGAAATTGTTCATAAGATTTCTGCAGTTCATCCACAGGCTCTGCTAGGCTATTCAACAAGAGAAATTATTTTGGCACAACCAAATTTCGATAACTTTCGTGACAACTTTTTAAGTGGTTAATGCAGTTCAGATAGAGGTAAATTATGTTCAATATCAGGTATTGAAACTCATTAACTACCAACATAACTTCATTAATCACGAACTTGGACATGGTTAATCATAATTTTCAAGTGCTCTTCGACATGTCAAACTGATTAACCACCAACTATATGTAGGTGGTGACGATCATCGCCAAATTTTGTTGTTCAAATAACAACTTATTCAACAGTAGAAGCAAGGTAAACATGACATGTGTGGGACAAAAAATAAGCTCATAACAATCAAAGAACTAGATAGACATTTGTTGTGTCAATCAGCTGAAGTAAAAAAAATGCATGCACCAAGTTTCAAGCATAATCTAATCAAAATTCGGCGCAAGTTTTTCTGTTCCTATTTCCAAAAACCAAGCACCAAAACACTAGAATAAATCGAAAAAGATCCTTAAATAGAACAAAGAACTTACTTCTTAACTCCCATTTGATACATTTTCTCTGCCTCATCATAATTCTTACTCTTCTCATAGTAAAGAGCATATGCTTGATAAAATTGACACCGTTTAGTTCCAATTTGATTAACCTCCATAGTTCTCAACAACGCACTTGGGTCGTCGACAAAATCCATCTACCAATTAGAGAGACAAAAAAATATTAAACATTTCATTATCCCTTTGCTTCAACCTAATCACAAAATTCCTGAATCTAACATAGTAACACTAAAAAATCAAACTTTAATAATAATTTCCCAAAACCCATTTTGCAAATTCAATTTTTTCAAAAGGGGTGACTCTAATTCACTAACCAAGTGGAGCCAAACACGAAGATAACGTATATCGTTTCTGTAACGTCGATCGAGCTCGAATGTTTTGGCGCATTGTTGCAAGAACTCGGGTAGTTTTTCCTTGAGGGTTTTTGAGGGAAGAGTGTCCTTCATCTTTTTTATTCCTCTGCAGTTTTCAAAATGAATGAGTATTGGAAAACATGAACGAGAGAGAGAAAGGGAGAGAGAGAGGATTACCGGAGCCAAGGGAGAAGAGGGTCTTTGCCGGTGTAGGTGTTGATATCTGAGAATGAGGAAGATAAGAGTTCATCAACGTTCGCCATTTCGAAATCGAATCGACGGCGGTTGCCGCGGCGGTGACACGGTGGTGCTGATTTGAATTTGTATGAGCGCCTACGCCACTCTTTAAAATGAGTCCTTTTTTATTCCAGTAGTTTTCTCTTTAATACTCTCATCACCCCCTAAAAAAAATTTAGATTTCAACCCGTAATCTAACATTCTTTCGTTTTAAACTTTAAGATCATTTAATTGGACAAAATTCTGACGTGGCATGCTGAGTGACGCGCTGACTGTGCATATCTGATTATGTGGTACTCTGACTGTATAATTAATTTTGTTTTTTATTTTTTTAAGGGCATACGTGGTTTTTTGACTATATTTTTTTAAAAAAAAATGAAATTATATTAATTTAAAAATAAAAAATAATTTAAAAATTTTGAAAATTAATTTATGAAAAAACATTATATTTTTGAAAAAGACCGAATTTTCTAAAAAAATATTTAAAATTCTGAAATTTCATTTTTAAAATTAATTTTCAGAGTTTTTTTATGTTTTGGAAAAAAAAATCTGAATTCGATTTTGATTTTTCAAAATTTTTAAAATTAAAAAAATAGTAATCTGATTTTTTAATTTTGAAAAAAATAATCTGAATTTTTTCCTACTTTTAAAATTAATTTTCAGATTTTTTTATTTTTAAAAAAATATAAATGAAAATAAAAAAATCAAAAACAAAATTAATTATACAGTCAGCGCGCCACATCATCCAAAAATTGCTGACTCATCATACCACGTCGTCATGTTTGCACGGTCAGATGGCCTCAGGGTCTAAAACGAAAGAATTTTCAAATTACTGGGTCTATTTCGAAAGAATCTTCAAATTACAGGGTTGGAATCTAAACTTTTTTTTTACAGGGGAGTAAACCGGAACTCGCCCAAATTACAGGGGGTAAAGACATATTAACTCTATTATAAATTTATAATGGAGTACATCATACTCCTTGTGTTTCAAAATAAAATTTTGTTTAAGGTTCTTACACACATGTTAAAAAATGTAACGATTTCCTTCAACAACAAAAAAACGATTAAAAGGAAGAAATTTGTTATTTTATCAAATTATCTTTAGTATTAACTATTGATTTGTTTGTCACTAAAGTAAAAGTAATCCTTTTAAAATAGTTTAATCGTAAGAGTAATCATTTACAAATTAATTGAAAAGTGAAATTGGAAAGGAAAAGTTAACATGTCATTGAAAAATTAAAGTGACATTAATTTTAAAGTAATTTTTTTACTAGAGTGACACTCGTTTTAAAATAGAATGAATATTTATTTTTCTTTGTCAAGATGTAAACAATTGACGGTGAAAGAGTTGGAGTTTATTGAACAATTTTGGGATTTGAGTTTGGTGAGTGAATTGACGCCAACTGGTGTGAAGTTTGGAATGTTGAAGTTGACGAGTAATATTTTGGAGGAAATCAAAGGAGGTTAGAAAGAGGAATTGGAACTTGTGGATCGCTTGGTGTTGGTTAATCAAGGTAAAGGAGTGGACTTCAGATTGGGTGTGAATGGTGTTTTGATGTTTCGTGGCCGAGTTGGTGTACCGGATGTACATGAGCTTAAGAAGCGGATTTTGGAAGAAGGTCACAGGAGTAGTCTGAGTATTCATCAAGAAGCGATGAAGATGTATCAGAAGGATATAACAGAGTTTGTTTATGCTTGTTTGATTTGTCAGAAGTTTAAGATTGAACATCAGAAGTCGTCGGGTTTGATGCAACCTTTGTTTGTACCATAGTGGAAGTGGCATAGTATTTTTATGAATTTTGTTGGAGCGTTGCCTAAGACTATGAAGGGAAGTGATTCTATTTGGGTGATTGTTGATCGGTTGACGAAATCAGCACATTTTATTCCTATCAAGACTGGTATGTATGTGGCGAAATTGGCAGAGATCTACATTAAGTAGGTTGCATGGTATTCCATCTAGCATTGTGTCAGAGTGAGACGGCGTTTGGTGGATGTTTAATAGGTAAGTTAGCATGATGTGGATGATGATTCGTCTATTATGTGATTATGCTATGTGAAGCAATGTTGTTTCGTTGTAGTGATGATTTCTTGACAATTGTTTATGATTGTTGATTATGAATATGTGGAGATGATTGCTTGATGATGACTATGCACAGATGATTTATTAGTTGATAAATGATTGATTGATATGCAATATGTGGAGAATATGTAGAGTAAATTGGTGTTGTGCATTATCGAGTCAATACTTGGCATCCATGCATTCATAAGTCCTATATGCAGAGATATGTAGAGATATGCAGAGATATGTAGAGGGATCAAATGGTAAAATTACCTCTGACATACAATGGTAACACATGCATGTAGAGTCGAGTCTAGAACATTGCATGCACTTGAAATATGTGAAATATGTCATGTTTGATTACGTGACTTGTGAATTATGTGGACTATGTGATTAATGAATGTTGATATATGTGAAGTTGCGGATTGTTTATGTTGTATTGATATGCTTGAGAAATAATGTTGATAATCTATTTTTGAAATCCTTGATTATTATCTTTTTTATTATGTTTATTTTGTGGAATATAATATAACCCTCAATGGTCGTTTGGTTGACCGCCCGCCTATTTGTATGAATGGGTAGACGGCTTGTAGGATTGAGTTGCTTTGCTTTGCTTTGATAGTGAGTTGCTTGAGGATAGCATGGAGCTACCTCCTTTCTCTTTTGCTCGCGTCTAGTTAGGCTTTGATTAGGGTGTTAGACATTTATGTTTATTGACTTTATTTGTCATTGAACTTATTTGTGGAGATTGTGGTTATGTATTTGAAGTTGAGATGTTTATGTTAAGATTTATTACTCATGTATTTTTGGAGGATTATTACATGTTGATGAGGGTTATATATGATGATTGTCTTTCGTTGCGAATTTTTATGAAAATCAGATTATGCATGTTTTTGAAAAATATAGACGTAACATCTAAACTCTTGAATTATTGAATTAATTGCATGATTTAGTGTCTTCGGGGTTTAGGGTGTTACACATTGCATGTTCATTTGCCTCTTCTCGCCACATCATTCATATTACATGTTGGGTAAGTGAAACCATGACTGTTTTTCCTTTATGAAGTATTTTTCATTCATGTTTTTGTTTTGCATATTTAATTCTATATTTAACATCTATATTTATTTAATTTATTGTATCTTCCTTATCTTTGATATATTATATAGGCTGCTAAAACCAATGGAGAAGAAGAAAGGAACCAACAACAATGAAAAGCCATCAAAAGAGCTCTAATTAGCACATTTTCTAAATACGTGTAAATAATAGTACGAATTTCAATGTTGTGAAAAAATATCTCTTTTTGATAGCTCAAACACAACATAAAATCAATTTTATAATGGATGCAAAATAAACAACACGTTCAGTCTTTTATAGAGACTTGAAACCATGGAAATGCACATGCAAAGATAATAAGGGTGCATAAGGACTAACCGTCCATTTTTTTGTAGAAAGGTGATCCAAGTTTTTTCTTTTTTCATGGTTCTAATGCTAACATAAGAGCCAACATTTTTGTCCAGAAAAAAAAAGTTCAATAACATAAGTTTTATGCAATTGATTTCATGTTTTTTATTTACTCACAATGACAATGTGTACTTTGACATGTCTTTTTCTCCTTCGAGTGTGATGATCAAATCTATCATATGTCTTGCGACACTTTGAAACACAACCTAAAAGAAATTAAACACATTCAAATTTTCTTAGTTTATAAACAACGAGAGGAAAGCTACATAATTTAAACTTTGTAAGTTTTACCACTTCATTGAATAAATAAGAAAAGAACAACCTAATTGGCTTTCCCTTGAAGTGTTTCTAAAGATAAACATAATATGGTTTCTTAGTAGAACATCATCACTCAGTGCAAACATTCTAACTTGTATCATAGAGTAATTAAAGTTATTCTCTTTTTCCTTACAACAACAAAAATAATATCATGGTACATGTTTATTATTTCTTCAAACTTTGGTGTACTCTAAACCAACACGGCTCACCACGTATGAGAGTTATCCATAATATCGTCAAGAACAATAAAATATGTTTGAAGTTGCAAAGTTCATCAACAAAAGATTGTAAGATTTCTCAAAAATAATAATTGTTAAAGGTGTTATAACAAAATGTTAGTTGAATGAGTGTGTTTTCTATCCCTTGATTTAATTTGGCAATGGTTATTTAAGTCTATCATCTCTTATTGTAAATAAGCATCCCACTTTAATATAGTTGTCGTTATGGATGGTTTGTTCCACAGAGAAAAATAGTATGAATACTTTCTTTTGTTTGTGCATGTTTTGTGTACTATGATTTCTAAAAATAGAAAGCTTGAAATGTAAGAAAAGTTAAGGGTGGAGTATGATTTGAGCAAATAAGAGTATTTAACATTAATATTAGGATCAACCATGATCATCATATCAATCTTTTCATCACTATCATGCCATTTCTTCAAATTTTGGTTATACTTAACGAAAATCAAGTTCTGCAACATCTCATGTTCAAGCCTATTTCTTTTCTTTGGAGTGAATCTATTACAAATTATAATTTTAATGTTAGTTTAAGTGATAGATGATTATGAAACTCTAAATATAAATAACTTAATATCAAGTACGTACATGCTCAAAAACACTGCAATTCCTCTCACACTCTGATGAGCTACAAGTCAAACTCAATATTTTAATAGCAAGAAGCTGCATATTTGGTTTTGATTTTGAGAGAAGAAGAGATGAAAATTAATTTGAAATTGGATTATTGGTTTTAGGGTTTTGAATTGGGGAAAATTGAATATTGAGTTTAATAGATTTTTGGGTTTGTTGAGTTTTTTGTTTTATTTTTCTGGATTTGACGTTGGAGGTGATAAATGGAGATGATGCAGATGATTAATTTTTCTGAAATTCTCTGAATTTAATTGATGAATATGATGAAGGTTTTGATGAAGATGAAGAAGATGATATAAAAAAAAAAGCTTAAATGCTCTTTTGGTCCCTTAAGTATTTAT
>Ga0315914_1003043_pt1 | contig 25614 bp, 17 predicted proteins | sample MpolenodulesMG_FD_203920 | JGI IMG/M metagenome (GOLD analysis project Ga0315914, IMG submission 203920) | Medicago polymorpha root nodule microbial communities from Los Angeles, California, United States - elongated nodules | ecosystem: Host-associated > Plants > Roots > Nodule | place: USA... | reverse complement strand
CAGAGTCGTGAACATGAACTCTGATGCATCAGCCATGAGAATAAGATAAGTATAAATGATCTTACATGTCCAACATTGCATTTGAATTGGTTTTAGACCGCTTTGTATGCTTTCGGTCTTTCCCCACTACTTGAGACATGGTTCAATAATGTGAGCCATGTCATGCCTACGGCTTTAGCTGAGAGGTGGCATATGGAGATCAAGAGGTTCCACCTTGCAGTTAGGGAGATGACCATCACGCTGCATTATGTGTCATATCGTTTATACATCCTGATCCAAGGGAAAATGATGACTCACATGACAAATATCTTCCAATACCAAGGTGTCGAATTGATGAATGAGTTGTGCGGTGTTTCCTATGATTATGCGGCCGATGACTGCGAGAAAATGTTTGGTGCTCATATTGGTTTTGCATGGGTGGAGGAGATATTTGAGGAGAACCTCACAAGGGCATGTAACTTGGAAAATACTACTTAGAGAGAAGAGGAAAGTGATAATCATCGAAATTGGTGTGTACGGGCTTTATTGCTCTATTTGATTGGATGCACATTCATCGACAACAGCAACAAGCACATAGAGGTGATGTTTCTTGAGGCTCTACAGGACCTGGTCAAGGTTCATGAGTATTCATGGGGTGGTATGGCATTGACTAATTTGTACCATTATTTGTCTGAGGCTACTAAATACCAGATAATGTCGATGGGTGGATACGTTATCCTACTGCAGGTAATTAATTCTACTTTAATAATTTATTTATTTTTTATATTTGTATTTATGATTTTATATTTACAAATTCAATATATTTTTATAATGGGTCTTGATCAGGTCAATAACATCTTCTCCTAGTAGTAAGTAGGTTTCGAGAATCAATAACATTTTCTTGTTAAGGATTTAAAAGCATATATGCCAAAGTAGCTTCAATCAATAGGGAGAAAATCACTTTGTTATATTCACTAGAAAAAGAACATATAAAGAACAAAGCAGCTTCAATTTAATGAATTGAATAGAGCAGAACATTTAGTATTCCTTCTTTTGGCTGTTAGTGAATAAAATGCAATTATACAAGTCTATATGTTCAATAAATTCTTTTCAAAAGAGACGTTTTAAACATACTCCTATATTTTGGAAATATACCCCTACATTTTATTCATGTTGGACAAAAATACATTTTCTTATTTTCCTTTTCCTCATACTTACCTTTCCATTTTCAATACTCTAAACTAGGAGATTATAATTACATTTCATCAAAACTATATTTAGATTATAATTCTATTTCAACAATATACATCTTACACTAATTAAAGAGATAAATAACAACATATCCCACATATCTTTCCCTAAAAAAAAAAAATATCCCACATATCTTCTTAGTCCATTTTGATCATCAAATTAATCTTAGTTTAATCCAAGCCAAAGATTGATTGAAGACAAGAATATCAAATGAGTTTTAATTTATTAATTCTTACAATTTTTTAAATGGATACATATTAATGACAAAGCCCAATCCAAGCAAAAGAAATGTATGTATATTATATTATAAGGTACATTCTTGAAATGCATAGATACATATCTTAGCTCAATCCAAGCAGAATCAAATTCATGTATAAATATTACATAATAATTGATAAATCCTAACTTTTCCACCACAAAGACAATCTACTATGTGTTGATTATTAAGTAGCTTACATTATACCCAAATTAAAGGGCAGAATAATGAATATCCAATGGAAACATTAGGCCTAAGGCTTAATAAATAACCTGCATTATTATCATAAGAATGAAAATAAAATGAGAACCAAAAGAAGGAAATTTAACAATGTAAAGAACATTATGTAATGCTACAAAATGTAGTTGTAGCTATACTGCTTCCAGAACTAATGGCCATGTAATGCTGTTAATTCCTTGTAACAGCAGAGAATATATTAAAGAAAGAGAAAATGAAAAAAATAATTAAATAAAAATAAACCACGTAGTTGTGATTTTCTCCTATTCTGCTGCATCCCTAAGGCTTTCAGTAGTGAGCCACAATTTCTTCTGGATAACAAAAATAATTTCATTGCCATCTTGGTCAGAGTCAGAACTGGAATCTGCAGTTGCTACTTCTTCCCAATGCAATGCTGTTAGATACTTCTTAACAAAATCAATCACAGATTGTTTATCCCTGATGATTATGAAACCGGTAGGCCTAACCAAACGGTCCATCTCGAGTAATAAATCTTCTTGACTGCAATCTTTTGCTTGTACGTCAGAAAAGACGGTCCATGCATGGAGTAAATCATATGTCCGGGGGTATGTTGAAAATGCTTCACACCTGTTCAAATATATTCTCCAAGCGTCAGAAAAGATGGTCCATCTTAAGTATCAGCGTAACCAATTAGCACATTACAGTTCAAATTTTGTAGCTACCAACAAAAGGATAAACAAACTGTTCCAACATCAAAGTAATCCACCATAACTAATTAAAATCTTTGACCCCCACCAAGCGTCCCAAGGTATCCCCACGGCTTATGCCCTTCGGGCCCACTATGAAACTAATCCTCAAGTTTAAAGTGGGACATTAGGTTTTTTTTCAAACAGGTTTGGGCTGCCTCCCAAATAGGCGACTATAATTATCAAACTCAAAAGAAATTGGTAGCAGAGTCATGTTAACAACTCTCCAAACACCATGTTACGAAAATAAAATACTATTCATACTAACTTGATCATATAAAAATGCAGGCCCTTAAGTACAACGTGGAACTCCACAGCTAGAATAAAAGGGTGAAACATATCAAATTCATAGTGACATATCAAAGATGCAATAAGTTAGTTTCAGGAAAACAAGGTTTAATACCAGTCATGAGTAGTCCCTATGAGTCCTCTGTCGAATACAATTCTAAGGGTGCTTGGTCCATAAGGCGGTACAACATTCATCACCCAAACATCTTTGTCTTTAAGAGCAGCTGCAAATGAACCCAGGTTTGCTTTCATATCCATTATGTTCCTCACAGTGTTCGATGAGATTTTTGGACCCATGAGATTCCAGTAATTCTCAACTCTTTTTTGCCAAAGTTCCTGTAACATATGACAAAAGTTAAGTATGTAGTCTACTTATCATGTATCTTTGTTATTCCTTTTTAACTTTCGTTTCGTAGAAGAATTGTGTTCCTATTTACTTTTCGTTTTCATAGCTCAACACAACAGTAACTATTGTTTTTGTCAATACTACCCTTAACTATTTATCTCATCGAGAGAAATAAGTAGAATGAGATGATGAATAGTTAAGGGTATTATAGAAAAAAGACAAACGACTCCATCAAAAGTAACAAAGTTTATTCATTTCCTTTGTATGTGTAAATAACCTTCAAAATGACAATTTAAAAGGAATGGAGGTAGTATTCAATAATGGAAATGAAACCCAATTAAAACAGTAACAAAAGGATCAATTTCAAATTCCAGTTACCGTGTCCTTTTCGAAGACTTCACTTGAAATGCCGAGGTCAGCTAATCTAGGAGGAGGACTGGTCAACCTTGAAGGCCATGGAGCTAATTCACTACCCTGGGCTCTGTTGTCATCTGATAAAAAAAAACAGTGCTTAGGTGCTTTGAATACAGTTTACATGCACAAAAAGCCGTTGTACAACTTCTACAGACAGCATAAGATGAAAAAATATTGAAGTATTTCAAATAATAACCATTAAAGGTTCGGTTAGTAGTAGCTCAAAATAGGTCTTATATGAATGACAACACTTTGTACTAAATAGCGTATTGCGGAACAATAACAATTTGTTCAAATTAGATTGTAGTAAGAAAGAAAACTCGAAGGCATAGGAATAAAAAAAATCATGAGAAAAAGTACTCACGGTCAGAGTAAGGTGTTATGCAAACTTCCATATTTACTCCCCAAACTGCATCTGGGTCTTCATCAGACTGGCAAAGAGGAGGACGAGTACCGGGTTCTCTTTCCATATAGCAATCATTCGTGAGTGGTTTCTGCCAGATGACAGTTTGGTCTCTCTTTGAAGCAATTCTCCAACACATGCGTCCGACAAGAGCACTCATTTCTCTCCATATCCTCAAATCCTCTTCATCCTGAGCATATGCTTCCGGAGACGAGTATGCAAAATAACCTCCTGGCCTAAGAACACGGTCTAGCTCAAGAAGTAGTATTCCATCTCTTTGAAGCCAATCAATTCGGCAACGAGAACAATGTGCAAGTTCAAAAGATCTACTTGGGTAAGGGAGTCTCTTGGTTCCTAAGACACCAAGATATGCAGGAATTCCTCTTTCTAAAGCAAATTGAATTTGATTTTGATGCACATCATTGGGTGCCAAGGACATTGCAATGATATCAGATGCCAGAAGATAAGCCCCAAAACTTGCAACACCACAGCCAACATCAAGAACAGTTCGCAGCCTTCCTTCGTTGTTAAGATTATTGTCGGAAAAGTTGAGCATCTGGAAATAGCAAATCAAACTAACTATGAGACACTGACTTATCCATGAAACTGAAGTATATAAATAAAAAATGCATCAAACAACCTACATTGTCTACCATGGCACTGAAAAGCCTATTAACCGGAGTAAAAAGTATGAATGTATCTGTGTCATGTGTCCATCCATAAAATGAATGAACCGGTGTCGTCAATCACGGATCACGGAAAAAAGAGTGGTTTGTTCAAATTCCGCTAAGCAACAGTGCTAGCGCCATTATAGATGCTATTTGACAACATTTTGTCCTAAATAGTGTATCACATAATAATAACAATTTGTTCAAATTCTGCTACGTAATAATCCCACTATTTAACAACATTAGAATGAATATTGCATGACACTGATAGATATTTAAAAAAACACAAAGCTTGATAACACTACAATCAATTGAGAGAGAGATGCAACATTTGTATAATTTCATTCTGTTGCTTGGCATTGCAGCGGTATGACGTAAGCCTTACATTTGCGATTGCTGCAATGTACTTATCAGCTCCGTAGTGAAAATGTGTCCCTCCTCCAGGGAAAAATATTTTTTCTCCTTTCACAACCATCCAGTTCTGGTCGGACTTCTCTTTTGCAAGGTGAGTATGTGGTATATTTACTTTCCATACCTCCTCCCTGCTCTGTGGCCACTTAATAGGGACCTGAAACACCGACAACAAAATAAAAATGCGATTCGATAGGATATGTTATAGGTTAATATTAACATCTAGTCTCGGTATATCTTTCACCTTGTATCCTGGGGGAGGAGGAATCAAGCAATTGTACCGCCTTTCTGCAGGAGGGCAGTGTCTCTCGTAGTGTTCCATCACAGAAAGATCCAGCTTCAGTCTCATTTGATAGATAAGATGTCTGTCTAAACACGGAATCAACTCTGAATGACGGTCATCACAAACCTTCAAAAACAGAAAGCATTTCATATTCCATTAGATTGACAATGATCCATAAGCATAGCCAAACTTAGAATGACGATCACAACCTTGGGGATGCTGTCGTCCCTTACTTATGCATGAACATATAAACTTTATTTAATTATGCAATTAAGAATCTGTTGCTCGACATTCGTTATGCTCGTGTTTTCTCTTATCTGATGAACGTGTATTACTTATTAGTAATTCAACAACGCATGCAGTTACATATATTTATATTTATCAAAATATTGATATATTAATAATTCTTCTATAAACTGCAATTTATGAAATTAAAACTGATATGTAGATAAGATTTTAATATTTACTAATGATATTCAGGGAAACTCTTTAAATTGTGTTCCATAAGAGATAAGAGATAAAATTGATAATAAATAATAATAGACTTTTGACTTTTTGCTACCATTGTTTGGTGTGGCTCTCAATTAAATATACTCAGCAAATATAATACAAGAGGCATAAGGTGCAGACATAGAATCAAAACAAAGTTTAAGCTTGCACAAAATCTTACAGGGAAACTCTTCGGTACAATATCATCAGCCAACGTATCTCCCTGCACTAAACTCGAAGATTCATCTTGTTGCTTGTTATCTGCATCGTCGTCTGCACCCAAATACGATGCACCGAGTCTTTTCAATGATTTTCCATATTCAGCTGTAGATGAACCACTATTTTGACCACCAAAGATGGATCCTTGGAACACATATAGAAAACCGAGAAAGAGTGCCACACCACAAACGGAAGCAACTAAACGCTTCTTTTGCGATCCATCAGATCTGCCCCTCGACATTTATATGTTGAAAGTATGACAAATCGGAATATAATTTTCACTGCTCAGTTATGAATTACAACTGATCACAGCATTGATCTTTGTTTCACTACACATGAAGCACCAAATTCACCATCCAAAACTCAACGTGAACTAGTGACCACAATATATTTCAAATTGAACAGCACGATCCAGATTTTTCCTAAAGTGTGGACGGTATTGACCCACTGATACAAAGGTTAACCTGCAAACAAGGGGACAAATAGTCAGCACTCAGTAAAACAATCACAGAAATCCTTTAATATTTTATCGTCATGAACAAATCATAGAGATCAAAAAATAATGGATTTCTTTTACATACATCATCTATGTAGAAAACAATTACATTGTCAATTAATCATAACCATTAGATCCTTAAAGAAACATTTAAAGTCACATATATGATTGATTGTGACTTGTTAACAATATAAATTGTTTTACACCGACAGTGTATAAAATTTAAAAATCAAAAGAATTACAACAAAGAACATATCCAAACAAAAAATCCAATTTAAAACTTGTTTCTTTTCTAGGATAACAAAGTTTAATGATACATCAAGGAATGAGGCGTCACAAAGCTTGATCAAAGGCTCACATAATCAAAGGCAAAGTGTACATTATGCTATTTAATCAAGGAACTACTAGAATTCTATCGGTTAAAAAAAATGAGATTTATGCTATTTAATCAAATCCAATGAAAATGATGGAATTGGATCCAATGAAAATGATACAAAATCTAATTCTATAAATTGAAATCTGATATTAATGATAACAATTAGCCACATAAATAAATGTAATTAATAACTACAATTTCCAAGATCTAACACAAAGATAGTAATAAATAAACTACATTATTAGCATCTAATAAAACAAGTTAGAATCACTAACAATTCAATGAAACAAAATCAAACTGAAAAAAACATGAAAATTAAGGTTCTTTCATAAGCACCGACAGAATGAAAATGAAACAGACCCAGATAGTGAAATGTACCAGATCGAAAAAAAGATAGAAACTTTATGAAAAATGAGAATGAAAGAGAAATGAAGAAGTTACTGGGTTGGGATAAAAATGTGTGAAGAGAGAGAAGTGAGATTTGGAGTGTGAAGAAGGTATTATCGGATCTAAGTGGTTGTTTGTTTGGTTATGAATATGCTATTTTGAGAAATGATGAAAAAGAGGAAAGTATGTGTGTGTCATGTTGTCACATTGTTGAGGTTGTTAATTTAAGGTGGTCTTTTTCTTTTGTCCCTACCACCATTTTTTTTTTTATGTGAAAGTGAATTTAATGAATCTACCTTATCATAAATTGGTTTTGAAATTTTGATTAATCAAATGAAAATTTACTACTTGTATTGTATCTATATTAAATTTAAGATAAGTGGGTTTTGCATTAAATTTGTTGACTATGTAAATTATCTTTCTTAAATTATTCTTGAAAAGAATTGATTGGTCTTAAATTACTTCAATTTAATAAAGAGTATATTTGTGAAAAATTAATTATGCATATTGTAATTTGAAGATGATGTGAAGGAAAAAAAAAACAGTTGAAAAAAAAGTCTCTCTCCATCCGTTTCATAATACTTGTCCATTTTGGAGAATAATTTTATTTCACAATACTTGTCACTTTCAAGTTTCAATGCAACATTAATTATTGTCTTGTCAATAATACTCTTACATATTTATTGTAGAGAGAAAAAAAAATAGAATGAAATAATAAATGGTTAAAGGTATTATAGAAAACACACACAATTTCAGAAAAAATAACAAAATTTATTTTGTTTCTTGGTTACTGCAATTTCTCCAAAATGAACATGTATTTTGAAACAGAGGGAGTAGCAAATAAAATTTGATCAAGTAGTACACACGATAGATATTTGGAACCCTTAATCATTTGATCAGATTCAATCTTTGATCGATGCATATAACAAAACATTAGTAAGAATAAGTCAACCTCTTAAATGAATTTTAATTACCTCAAAAAGATTAGTATTCACAGTTGTGCGCGAAAGTTGCATTTGATTTTTCAAAAACAAATAAAATTTCAACCAAACAGTCAATTTAAACAAACAAATAAAAAAAACAACTTTCATTGTAATCTCTTATTTTGGTGTGATATGGTGGTGTCATAATAGAAAATTATATAGTTTATGTATACAGAAGATTGCACATAAGTGGAAGACAAACAAACATATTTTATTCTTGTAAATCAAACTTTTATTAAAATTTGTCTTGCAACCATCGGTGACAAATTTCAATTTATAATTTTTTTGTTAATTTTAAAGAGTTAGCGCCAAAAACTCACACACACATTAAATTGAAGAAGATATGTATCGTAGATTCAAACTCACACCGTAATACATCAAATGTTCACGTAATTTTTTGTCATATGAAAGAGATATTTATACATCCTATTTTAATTTATGATGATATGGTAAGAAAAAAAAAGTTGTGCATAGTCATTCAATTAAATAACTTTATAAAAGTATTTTAAAACTTATTATAGATTAGGCAACGTCCCACTAGCGTTGGGTTGAGGTTTGGCCTCATAGCACTCATCTTTGTCTAATGTTTTTCCTCAAGATGTTATTATTGCTAGTACTGTACTTATTTACTTGTTCACACTATCAGAAATTGCATTACCATTTTGCTGAAGACGAAAAAAAACACATAAGGTTTGTTAAATGGTGTCACGTGTATATTCTTTCTTCTTACTGAATAGGAGTGTGTCTTGATATGTCTTAACTACCAACCATACAACCTAGCTAGGCCTATGGTGCACTTACCTATCAAACAACCGGATAGATCCAATTAATATTTATTTATTGGTACTCCATCCGTCTCAAAATAATAGGCGTTTAAGGTTTATCCAAGATTATTAAGGAAATGATTAATTGTGTTGATTTTGATGATAAAATTAGTATCATTTATTAAAACACCTTTATTAATTGTAGTTAGTGAAATAGTTAAGTTGGATGAAATTCAATAAATAAGGGTATAATGGAAAAAAATAATAAATATTGCATTGATATTCTAAAGTGACAATTATTTTAAAAAAGAAAAAATGGTAAAGAGACAATTATTGTGAGACGAAGGGAGTAGAAGAGATCAAACTAATATATTCTTTTGATATTTCTTAATTTTGCTTGATTAATCTTTTCTTGGAATTTTTTATATAAAAATAAGGCTAAGCCATTTCACCACTAAAAACATGCGATTTAGTGACATAAATTAGCAAATGAACTAAATCTCTCACTAATTATGATGGATTTAAAGACAGAAACCTTCATAACTAATTAGACTCAAATTGGTGAACGTTACAGAAGAATTGGTGAACCTCGTCCTTGATAAACATTACCGTGAAAATTAGTGTTTCATTTTGTTCTTATGATTGACATTTGACCCCATTCATTTAGATGAAATGTCAAAACATTATAAAGTTGTTTTGCATTTAAAATGAAACTTGGGAAAGGAGTCACCATCCATGATGTTTAATAATGAACATTAACATATTAATGAATTTGAGAAATTTTCTGCAAAGTTCGAAACTGAATTGAAATATTCACTCTCAAAAAAGAAATCAAATTAAGAGCATCCTACAAAGCCGTAGATCCTTTTGGATACCAACATTTTACTTCGCAGACACGTCAACATCCATTGAGAAACATTTTACATAGCCGACAACTAAAATGAAATGTTTATCTTCTCTTGAGGACTAAATTGATAGTCACTTACAAAGTCATGGACCATTTTGTGTTTTACTTAAAATAATAATGCGGGGATAGAAAAACCTATGTTCTATTCAGAAAACGATTGCACAAAATTGATTAATATTACAGTTGCAAGAAAAGCCACACAAGTTTTAATACATATCAGTTTATCTACTTCTCTTCTTCCCTTTTCCTAGTTGTCCAGATTTGAAAGCATGTTCTTGCTCTTGAAGGAAAGCTTTAGTCCTTCCATACTTCTCAGCTCTCGCTTTCTCCATTAAAGACCTTTCTTTTTCCTTCACATCAAGCAAGAAGTAGTTGTCTTTCCGTATTTCACGAGCAGCACCTTTAGCTTCTTGCCTTACCTCTATCTTCAATTTTTTTCTTTCGGCTCGCACACGGTCTGGATCATAATCTCTACCCTTAACGTAGCTGCATCAAGAAAAAAAAATGACATTTAAGTGCTTAATTTGGCTAAGAAAACATATTACCAAATTGAAACATGGAAAACGGAAGGACTTACTTTTCCTCAAACTTAGGATTCAGTAATTTGATTGGAACTGGCTTTTGTTTCCGCATTTGAAGTGGTCGCCTCAAAGTATGATGTTCATCCACTTTCAACTAATCAGCTCAGCCACATCTTTAATTTTATCCCGTAATGCATCTCAAAATTGGTAAAAATATTTCTGGGAACGAACTCAAGTTATCGTAGGCATTGATATATCCTTGTAGGGTTTTGACAGTGGTAACTAATACACTAGCCCTGTAATCGAAAAATCATAATTAGAAAAGATATATGAAACCACAGTATTTGAAAAACATTTCATCGATCAATGCTCTAAAGATAAGCCTCAACTTTAGCTGCATCCATATCAGTAACAAGATCATAGCTATGATAACAAATATAAATGGCAGGCTCTTGATGGTACAACTCAAGATAAAACAATACCCCGCTGCTAATTTTTTTTGTTCAAATTCAACTACGAAGATTGACTACAAAATATCATGGTGGTAACATTTTTCTTGCAAAACTTAAAGAAATTCAAAGCGCTAATCTTGTCTACTTCCTCATTAATGTGCAATAGTGGCTTGAGATCTTTCAGTTCCATAAGATGATATAACTGGCAGAAAACAAACAATATGGTCACTCATTATCCAACCATAACATTCTGGTGCCATCATGAAGTGCAGCACCATATGCATGATATTATATATCATGCAGGAACTAGCTAAGGTTACAGAATTACTCGAGCAAACCTCAAATACAAGAAAGCGAAGAGTTTTCTGTGAACTTAAAGGTACAAACTACAAGCAAAGAAATATCTTATCTGTATTTTAAGGGAAATGCATAGACAGACTTGCACGTTTCATAACAACATTAAAGGTAGGATACACTGTTTTTCATCCAATGAAAGGTTTTATGAAACATTCATCACTTCATCCTTTTTTTTACTGACATCACTTCATGTAATGAAACACAATTTGTTGGGGTAAAAGTTAATTGGGTTGTATATTTGGAACAGTTTTTTTAATATTAAGTGCGAGATCTTGGCTACAGCGAAGTGTAAAAAATCAATATAGAATACACTGCCACAAGAAAAGTTGAATCAACTTATCAAAGATACATCATTCAATAGTCAATAAATTTTGTAGAATGAACTTATTATAAAATTCATCATATGACCAGAAGTCCATATCATTAATATTATGTTTATAAAATCAAATTAGTTTGATATTCATCACTTCTTCAAAACCAAATTCCAAAAAACTAACCCGATTATTTCTTCAAAAAAAAAAAAACTAACCCAATTTAATATTCTAAAATCTTATCCCATTTAAACCTTGCACAGCCTGCCTCTGCTCCCCTTTTTCAGTAATTAGTTTCTCCTTAGCAAAATTTCCATTAGAGACGTAGGTTAAGCAGAGATCAGGTAGTAAGGTACAAATGAGAGAATTCAGCAAGCAAATCAAAGAGGATATTTTTCCCACATAAGACAATGCACCTTTCCTCATTATTTGCTTCCGTAAACAGCATTTTCTTTTTCGACTGGCTATTTTTAATTTTTATAGTATACATAGTATAGGTTAGGACACATGACAACACTAACGAAAAAGATAAAAGGGGTGCCAGTAGAATATACAAGAAAATGATTGACATTTCTCACCAAGCAACACCAGTTTGTTCGACAACAATGATTAGCACTAGTGTTAAGGAATTTGGTTTTCTATGAAACATGTGTCATCTCATCCAACTAAGTTCGGAAGACGCAAACACACAAGATGAGGAGGTTAGTATTCACCATACATAAATAAATACAAACATATGCGCATGGACACAAACAAGAACGTACACACACATATAATTTGAACTGCAAATGATCAATGACAAAATCATACCTGAGAATTTTCGCATGATATATGTTTACTTTCAGTGGTTGCTAGCAGCAAAGTTTGAATAAATAATATTGGTTCAGGACAGAACTTTCGTGACTGTTTAAATACCTGCGTTTTATGTTCATTGTGTGAGCAAGGTATGTAAATGCCATCAATGAAAAACATAGGTCAAAGGCTATTAGTGAACATCTTAGAAAGCAGATTTAATCACCAATAAAAAAGATCTTAGAAAGCAGAGACCAGAGGCTAAATTCATTAGTAGAAACAAATCAAGCTTATAGATTTACATAAAGAATTGGTAGGATGCCACTTTTAATGGTAGAAATCAGACATGCTTTCATCAGATCCTTATTGGTGAATGGTGATAACAAAAAAAAAAAAAAGGCCAAATACCATCCGCAGTCCTTTAAGTTAGATGTTTATGACAAGTTAGTCCTTGTAAGTTTTTTTGTTACAAATTGGTCCTTTTAAGTCAAAATATCTGCACCATTATCATATTTTCATCAAACCCAGTTAAAAAGTGTGCATGTGGACATTTAATCTTTAAGTTGGTATGTCCAAATTCATCGCTCTCAAAACTAGGGTTCATAGGTGTAATATACAGTCTTGATTTGAAACGAAATTGATCAAACACTTGATTTATAATACTATTAATGAAATACTTAAATGTAAAATTAGGCTTGAATTCAAAAATTAGAAGAATAAAATGTGCGTAAGTAATCATGTTTAATAAGGAAAGCACGTTTAGACCTACCACCTTAGTGTTAAGTGATCCATAAGCACTATTTAACGAAGTTGGTTGAAAAAATGGGTAACAGTGTAAATATTATACGACTTAATGAACTAATTTGTAACAGAAAAAAACTTACAGGACCAATTTGAACAAAAAACGTAAAGGACTTATTTGTTATAAACGTCTAACTGAAAGGATCGCGGAAGATATTTGGCCTATAAAAAATTTAAAACTAAAAACGCGAAAGTAACTTGCCACACGAGGTACTTACAGAGAGAAGCATAGAACATAAGAAAGAACCAATGGCAATATCACGGCCAGATGTTATTGGGCAACGCATCAGATATTCACACATCAATAGTATCACAGGAGTCATAACTGGATGTCTAAAATCGGAACATGGAAATACCATAGACCACAATCGCAAGAGACACAGCGTCTTTGAAGAAGGCCAACTGCTACTTTCTGTGATAGCAGAAGAATTTCACATCATTTGCTGCTTAAACATCTACCAATTCATAGTTCTTGATAAAAGTTAAGGCAGAGACGGAAAGTATTCAAGTTAAATTCATTCTGACCTGCGTTTTTTATACTCTCAACAAATTGCTTTCTAGTGATTTCTATTCTGCGACGAGCACATATTGCAGCAAAGTATGGGATTTCCGTACTCATCTCTATTAATGGTTTCACTAGCATGTTAATCAATTCAACGTTCAACATTTTCTTATTTGCCAAAACAGCAAAATACTGCAATAATACTCCATAAAATACCTGAAAAGAGAAATACGGTTATAAATACATATAATTAGAAGTACAATAATCATGAGCACAAGTTCCTCATAAAATATTTAGGAACAGAATGTAAGAGAGTCGTTCATTAACCAACTAAGCAAATTAGTCTATTAAATCTGGGTATTGCAAACTGGATTGGGCTACAAAAGAATGCAAACAACCACAGGCACGTGCTTTCTACATACTTCTTTACACTCCATGAACTTTTTCAAATTAAACCATGCAATACATCAATAACAACATAACCAACCTCTATTAACTAGATTATATCAATCTAATGAGTTTGAACTTGTTTTAATTAGTTTTAGGTGCTATATAATGGGATTATTCAGATGTTCTTTATTACAAAATGTTTTCTTGTATTTTATTGGTTGTTAAGCAGGGGAGCAGTCTCCTCCAAAAAGAAAAAAACAGGGGAGCAGTCTCCTAGAAAAAGAAAAAAAACAGGGGAGCAGCCCCCTGTTAGCTGTGTACCATATATGTTGACCAATTCTTTTTTCTCTCAATTTCTACAAGTCTTGTAGGGCAGTAGGTATGAAGCAACAGTAATCAGTCTCCTATAGGGAATAATTGTAGCACCAGCAAAATTGTAAATGGAATATAGTTTGACAGCAATTTTAGAAATTGAAATAAAGATTTTTCAATGATTGTCAACAATGCCACATAATAGTTTAATATAACAGTTAAAACTCGGGTTGAAAAGTCCAAGAGATCACACTTCTCGTGTAAAACAGTCGGTGGATTCAGTAAACATGAATACAAGCACCAAGGAGATATGGATCAAAACAATTAGTTAATATAAAGATAAGTTTCTTACTTGTACTTTCTTTCGATTTTCTGCAGCAAGTGTGATCGGATTGCTTTTCCGAATCCGATTGATGATTAAGATAGTGTCAGAATTTGAACGTTTATCCACCAGTGAACATAATTCTTCAAAGGTCTTCGGAGCTTCAATTATATAAGGAATCTCTAACTCTTTCGACATTTTCCCCCCAAGGACTATCTTCTTGGTATCTAAAGAACCATTATCTCCCTTTACACTTTCAACAGAGTCATTTCTCTTTGCTTTTTTATGAATCCCAACATTCAATCCTTTTACCTTATCAACTTCTTCTGCAGCTCTTTCTTCGTCCTTGTCATCAACTTCATCTTCTGAACCAGCACTGATATCATCATCTTCACCTTCTGAACCTGCACTGATATCATCATCATCACTCTGTTCCCAATCTTTCAAAGTAGTATTCTTATCGTTTTCATCAAGATCATCCTCAGATCCTTCATCAGAATCTTCAGACCTTTCCGAATCATCAGAATCTTCATCATCATCATCTTCACTAGAAGAACCCTCCTCCTCATCTCTTCTCTCAAGAATCTCATCAACCCAACCCTTTTTAGTCATAGTTTCTTCATCGACAGAGAAGGAATCGCCAAGGTCATCACCAGAGAGAGATCTTGGTTTCTCTTTTGATGGCTTTTCTGATTCTTCATCGTCTTCTTCACTCGAATCTTCAGCAGCGGCCATTCTCTTCTGCCGTTTTTTCTGAAATTATGGATAAAAGTATTAAGTATCTGACTCGTAAAAAATAAGTATTTCCACAATTTTTACTCCCATGTGCAGCGGGCCCATTTCCATGACTATCACCAAGATACACAGGGTTACAAAGCCAACAACCTTGCAAGTGACGGCATTGCCGAGGCTCACTCGTTGTCAACATTAGTACACTATACATATTACAATAAAATATGAACATCAATCCTGCATTAATTAAGCTACGTAGTTTTGGGTTCATCCCAGTTTATACACTTTGGCCAAAACAAGTCATCTAAACCATCTTAAAACAAAGCTCAGATATACAACCAAGATTGGAGATCAGTTAAATGTTTAAAAAATGTGATAAAATACTAAAAGTAATTTATTAATTGTATAATAACAAACTTATATCTAAAAGTCATGTTATCATACCTCCAACTCCTCTAGACGTTCTCTTTCCTCCTGATCAATCTCTTCCGTTGTCTTCAGCCTATCTGAAGGACGAGCACGCATTTCAAATCCCATTTGTCTGACAAGTTGGTCATATTCATCTGGCTTTTCCTGCCATAAAGAGAAAGTTGGAATATAGGATGTTCTTATAAAAAGAAGATATCAGGGCAAGAAAAACCCTCGAGGATAAATAATGGTACCTGAACAGAATTATTCATTGTCCGTTTAGCAGACAAGCTATCTTTATCACTTTTTTCATTTGAAATACTACTGTTCACCAGAGCCTTCAAAGCTTTCATCTTGTTTGGCTCAGTCAGAGCCAACAAGGCCTCAGAATGAGCCAGAGAAGTGAAGTCCTTATCTAATCCTTCCAGCAAGTCTTCATCTTTTTCCTTTTCTTTTGCTTTTTCAGCCTGGAAAATATTAGAGTGAAAGAAAAGAAAGTGAACAAGTTGTAGACGACAAATAAACTAACAGAGCCCTGATTTAAGAAATATCGCACACCTTGTAAAACTTGCTTTTTGCAATAACTTCGTTCATCACTTCCTTCTTGGTTTTATGTCTCTGTAGGATAAGTCACCAGTCAGAAACAGCTTCAAAGCATTTTAAATAAAGTGACATTTGTGAAAAGTTTAAAAAGGAATTGATATCAAGACAAGATTCCCTATAGTCACTGAAACAGAAATAACTGGTAGATTACAGAAAGCACTCATGGTTCATAATGCTTCCCTAAAGTCACGGTAATAGAAGAAAAATATATATAAGAAAATAGTAAGGGAGCCATCATTGACAGCATAACAGGCCTTACATTTTCCCCACCGTCAGCTAGACCAGCTTCCCCTGGACTATGCATACCATGAGCATTATGACGCCGGCCCAAATCTGAAATATCTGCAAAATCAATATTCAACATAACTTACATCACAAAAATAAAACTTCAAGATAGAGCAAAATAGAAGACAGCTAAAACAAACAGTATAAACATGGTATGTAGAGCTCAATAGCTAATTAATCATCCAAGTTAATTATCAAATCATACAAGTTCCAATCAGCAAATAAACCATTAACATGTTATATTAGGTAAACAGAAACTGATATGAATTCTACGTACCATCAGTTTCATCATCATCTTCCCCAAGTATCTCATCTTCAAAGTCATCCCTTCCAAGACCATCAATTCCTTCAAATTCATCATCACCTTCTTCTGCCAAGTGATACTTGCTTTTCTTACTCGATTTCACATTCAACTACAATTTCACAAAATTTTCAAGGACAAAAATTCAAAATTAAAGACTGTTTCAATTCTCTTATCAGAAAAAGTTCTTTATGAATGATGAATGTAGTACCTGACGTTCCCGCTGCGATCTCAAAATAGCTTTACCAAAATCATCAAGCCCTTCATCATTCTCACCGATTCTTCTATCAATAAACTCGGACGATTTCGTACTCTGCTCATACTCTTTAAGCAACGTCTTCTTCCTCTTCTCAATAGCAAGAGAACGTGCCAACCCCATTCGTTTCGTATCTCCTTTCCGCTTCTGACCCATTACTTCGAATTTCCTACGTGACCAGATTGACTCGAATGGGTTGCTGTTTGTTTTTTGAGCTTTTGCTTTCATGGCTACTGCTTCAGGACCCATCTTGTTGTTGTTCTTCTTCTTCTTCTTGCTGGTGGTGGTTCCGTTGGCGATGCTGCGTTTCGATGATTTCGCCATTGTTGGGTTTGGTTTTGAGCGGCAGGCGGCGGGTGAAGAAGAAGGGATACTCTCTGTTTTAGTGGGAAACAATTGGACGAGGTAGAGAAGAAAGAATTAGGGTTTTTCGAAACAACAAAAAAATGGAAAGAAAAAGAATGGTTTTTTTTTGGGCTAAAACAATTCTTTTTTAAATTTTTGAAAGGAAAAGGTTATGTAATTCATAAAAATGAATCAAGAATATTAAGTGAGATCTTGCTTGAAATTAAAAATTGACTTGAAAGCAAATAAAAAATTAATGAGTTGCCTCATGTTTAGCGCTCGTTTAACGTCAATAGCCTCACGGCTGAATCTACGGTGTGTTCTTCAGCCTTTTATCAACAAATTCACTATCTTTTGTCTAATCTTCTTCATCAGGATCATCCACTAGCCTCAACTTTGAATTCCCTGCCTTCTACCTCTTTGATTACTTCATGTGTTCCCTTCTACTACTTCTGCCAAATTCTCCTTAGCTTGTTGCTTTGTTGTTGTTGATTGTTATTAAGAATCCAATGAAAGTGTGAAAATGATTCATTAACTGAAAAAGTGATTACAAGATAGTATATGTATACTAGTTGCTAATTGTACTATCTTAAAAGGATTGTACTATCCTCAAGCTAGAGTACAATGCAAACTAATTACTTGTACTACAGGTTTTCTTACTATTATTCTCATCATCATTTGAATTATCATTTTGCAATATTCCCCCACAAGTTGGAGGTTGGTAGATATCTAACAACCCTAACTTGGATAACAAGAGATTAAAAGGTTGTGGAAACAAGAATTTAGTAAAAAAAATATGCTAATTGATCATGAGTGGTGACTGGTAAAAGCTTGAAGAGGTCAGCTTGAAGTTTTTCCCTCACAATGCGACAATCAATCTCAAGGTGTTTGGTTCTTTCATGAAACACTATATTGGCTGCAATATGCATAGCACTTTGATTGTCACAGTACAAAACTGGAAGCCGAACACAATCAACATCCCTGAGAAGATAGAGTAGCCACTGAAGCTCATAGGTTGCAGAACATGGCCTTATACTCAGCTTCAGAATAAGATCTGGATACAGTAGGTTGTTTCTTTGTTCTCCATGATATGAGAGACTGTCGCAGATGTAAGCATGAACCTCTAGGGAAGAAAATGCCACGACCTGGAGACCCTTAAAGAAAATTGAGAACTCTTAGAGTAGCGTTATAGTGCGTTTGAGTAGGTTTACTCAAAAATTGACTGAGTTGTTATGTGATGAAAGTGATGTCTAGTCTAGTTGTATTCAAATCGATCAATCTCCCTATCAACCTTTGTCATACCCCATTTTTTGACCGTTTAAAACTCATTTTAATCGTATTTTTAAAAGCCGAGAATTTTCGCCGTTTCAGACGAAATTTTGGCAGAGAAGTATTTTAAAATACCTCATTTTTGGTTGTTTTTTACGTTTTTATTATTCTTTTTATTTTTAGTCATTTCTTTTTATTACTTCTTTTTTATTACTTTAATTCAATGTTTTATTTGTATTTTACTTTAAATTTCGATTTTTTTTGTTTTTTTATTTATAATTTGTTTTATTTACTTTCTATCTTTTTTATTTATTTAATAAGTTTATTTTATCTTTATGTCATTTTTGTCCATAATTTGTCCAGCTCAATAGGGGCATTTTCATTCATATCCACTAGAAGGGACACCTCACTCTTTTTTCCAGCACATGAACCTGAGGGACCATTTTTTTTGTGTAGCACTCACCCATACAGTACATGGTACACCTGCAATTAACCCTATAAACAGCCGGTGTAAATACACACCCAATGATTGGGCTCAAAAATATAGAAATTTTTGTGAGGAGACCCTAATTTTTCTATCATTTGTGGCGCCTTTGAGTGATCAGTAAGAGCAAAGAAGAAACTGTCGCAACCCATTTTCCATACCACTCAGCCACCAACAAAGAACAAACACAAACGAACAATTCTCAAACCCACACAACAATGTCAACCAAATACGATAACCACCTTCAGTGAACCATAAAACTCATAACAAATAATAACATAATCGAACAAAGAGAAATAGAGAAGGTAATTGTTCGTTCACCTCTGTCAGGATCCGGTCTTCTTTGGTGAAGAACCGTTTTAATTTTGTTTTAAGAACCGGAGATTTAAAAAGTTTTTTCGGATTTCAAATGTAGATCTAGGTTTACTGTCAACTTTTTTCAAATTTTTGAGCTTGGATTTGTGTTTAGGATAGAAAAGAAATTCTAAATATGTGTTTATTTTTTAAAATGAGGCGGTTTGGTCAAACTCTAACGGCGGCGTTGCCACCCTAGGGTGGTCGGCCACCGCACCGGAGTAGAAAAGGAGATCAGAGAAGAAGGTCTATTTGCAGAGAGTCTCTCTCTAAGTAGAGACTTAGAGAGAGAAAGAAGGATGGGTTGTGAGTTTTTTGGCTGAATTCTGTTTATATACTCTGTTTCTTTTAATTTAATCCTATATGCGCGATATTATGGTGTTTCCACACACCTTCAAGGTTGTACCGTCAAATCTTTGATTTTACGGCCAATGTGCTTTCCTGTGTGCATGACTCTACCATTGCTTACTGTACTCCATTGTTTTTAAGTCTTTGGATCTAGATCCAATGGCTGAGATCTAATCTTCGAAGCCCGCTGGATCTTACTAGGCCCAACTGTTCTCTGATTTCTTTTCTCTATTTTTTTACTCCTGTAACTCCTAATTTAATTTTATACCCCCCTTCCCTTTAATATTTTTTCTTCTTCTTTTTTAAAAACCCTTTAATTTTTGTTAGTTGTTATTTTTACTTTTTTTTATTATTATTGCATTTTATTTTTATTTAGTTTTCTTTAGTTTATTTATTTACATTAGTGTAGTTTATTTTATTCCATTTTTATTTATAGCTAGTTTATTTTATTTGCTTTTATTTATTATTTAGTTTTATTTTTATGTTTATTAGGATTATAATCATCTCATCCATTTTTATTTCTTGTCATTTATATTATTGAAGCATTAGAATGTTCTTAGGACTAATGTAAATACATTTATGCATTTTATTTTTCTTGTCATTTATATTTTTGAGATTTTAGAATGTATCTAAGAATGATGTAAATACATAAATGAGAGTATACACCGACACATACACATTTATTTATTCTGCTTTATGTCAAGACTTTAACCAAGATCAAAATCAATTAGAGACAAATTAGAGATTAATTAATGACAAATTAAGGATTTTAAAATCAAACAACTAGTAGTTTTAGGTTAATTCCAAGGAAGTGGGATTTTTACTTTGGATCCAATATCCTTTGTAAAATCCTCCACGCTTTATTTTATTTTGTCACGCTTAGTTGTTTAAACTTTAATTAGCTCACATCAAAAATAAAAAAAAATTAAAATATGCAAAACTCAAAAAAATATTTTCTTAACAAACCTTGGATTTTAACCCAAGTGTTTATGATGACATCTCGTCATTACGTAATTGTATATGTAGTTTGATCACATTTTGGAGTTCACAAGACAACTTAAGCAACAAGAAAATCAGAAAAACTGATAAAAATACAAAGAAACAAAACGTGTCACGATTGGCAGAAAATGTGACACGATTTGAGAAGACCAAAACATGTTCTCGGCATTATGGAAAACGTGTCACGATGGCAAAAACGTGACACGATTTGGTGAAACCCTAATTCAGCGGTTTGTTATTCAAAGGAAAACGTGTCACGATTTACTTAAAACGTGACACGATTTTGGGCGAATTTCTGTGCCTATTTAAGCTGAAGTCTATTCCAAAGACAAGGGTTACGATTTCAGAAGAGCAAAGTGCAATTTTGAGACTACAAGACGGCTAGGAGGGCGATTTCTTCAACATTTTACCAGTTCATGTATGTATTGATTCCTATATTGATTATGACATTTGTAAACTTGATTATGAGTAGCTAAATCTCTTAGAGATTAGGTCTGAGATGATTCTTTGTAACCCTAATTGATCCATGTTACTGTGAAACTCTATTTATTGTGAATGACAAGATAGTTTTTATTCAATTCAACTGTTCTTAATGCTTTTTATATTCTGTCAAATATAAACATGATTTAGTGAGAACGAATGACTATTGATCATAGCTTTCGACTTAGACCAAATTGAATTGTTCTAATAAACATGGTTAGTGAAATCGTTTGTTTGTGGTATTAGGTTAATGTGCTTAAATCTTCAAAGAATATTAGACCACCTACGAAATTAGGGGCTGTAGTTTGAGAAGAGGGTCCTAACTCAAGGGATTGATTAAAATTATATTGTTAACTATCGTGGAACTAGAGAATCATTCATAAGAATAGGTGCAGTATACCAATTAGGGGAACATAGAAGATTCAAAAGACCTGATCTCATCTCTCTCTTATTCTTAAAACCAATCTCTATTCTATGTCGTTACTTTTATGCAATCAAACCAATCAACTGCCTAGTGGCAAATCAAAATAACTTGAATACATCCTATTTACTAACGTACTAGAATTGTTGAGATTAAAAACAGTCTTTGTGGGAACGATATTTTACTACTTCGATAGGTTTTGGTACACTTGCCAAATTTCTATCAGTTTCCTTCTTTCTTTTTTTCTTAATCAAATTTTAATTTTATCTTAACCATAGTTAGACTTGGTTTCTTTTTAATTAAAATCAATTAACCTCATATTTTATTCTTCTATGCCTTCTCGACCTCTTATCCTCTCAAAACTTTTTTTCAAACTTTAAAATCAACTTAACCAATCAATCGGAATTTTACCATGAACTACATGATTTTGATCCCATTTTGGGTATGTAGGCAAAAGACTATGTCTTTCTAAATCAATAAAAAATAACAAAAATATTTTCTTCTCTTTATCCTCTCACATTTAGATTTCTTTAGGCATCTTTTACAAGTAGTAATTAAGCACAAGATAATTAAAAACAAGAGGTTCTTATGGAATACCATAGACGTTTAGGGTGCTAATATCTTCCCTTTGCGCAACCAACCCCCAAACCTTGATCTCTTAAAAATAGGGTTTTTTTTTTAACTTCTTCCCTTTCCCTTGGAAAAATAAAAGATCGGTGGTGGACTTAAATTTGCGATTCAACGCTAACTAATAGCTTGATATCCAAAAATCACCACGACAACCGTCTATAAGCAGAAACATAAGGGAAGGCATTTGAATTATCATTGTGTAACTTGATAGAAGGATCAGATGGTGTAATGACAGGTTTGGAACCAAGAAGGCCTGAATCTTGAAGCAAATCCAGACAATACTTTCTTTGACATAGAGAAATACCACTTTGAGAATGAGCAACTTCAAGTCCTAAGAAATATTTGAGGGTACCAAGATCTTTGATTTTGAAAGGTTGATGTAGCACATTTTTTATGAAGTTAATATCAGTAAGGGAATCACCAGCAAGAATGATGTCATAAACATAAACAAGAAGGATGGTAAAACTGGCATATACTTTCTTAGTGAACAAGGAAGCATCAGAAGTGGCTTGTTTATATCCATTACTAATAAGTAAGCTAGTCAACTTTTCATACCACTACCTACTGGCTTGTTTAAGGCCATAAAGAGACTTTGATAGCTTACAAACTTGATTTGGCTTTGAAGTTGAAACACCTGGTGGTAATTGCATGTAAACATATTCATGAAGGTCTCCATGAAGAAAAGCATTATTTAGAACTGGGCCTCTGTAATTTCATTTAAGTATCGACCTTTGAGCAATGGGATGAATTATATGCTTGTTTAAAATGACGAAAAATATTTATCTGTTATAATGAAAAATAGTTCTCCTAATTTTGGAGCATCTGTGGGACTGAAAACTTCAACGTATTTATTTGTCGCATTTAAAAGTTACTAAATCTATATCTTTCGTAATATTGTGATGTAGTTCGATTCTTAAATCTTAACCAAAGCTCAGATTATTTATTTTTTCAGAAACACACTGAGTATACTCACCATGAGTGGTGGTTCTTTGTTGTTTTGCAAATTTGTTTGTGGTGCTATATGTTTACCTCTGCTAAACAGTTTTATCTAGATTGCATTCATCCTAATTTTCCTTGATCTCAGCTATCTTTGGACATTTCATATTCAGTTCTTCATGTTTTTTCATCTTTTCTTTTAGCTTGGATTTGATCTTCTTGATCATCTCTTATCTTTATAATTTTTCTTTCTGGCTTTTGTTCTTTATGATTTCTTGATCCTTTCTAGTTCCTGTTATTGCTTTTCTGGTTACTGGTTTCTCTCCGCACCTTGCTTGTTTGTATATGGTTAAACATGATACTACATCTAGTAATCTAGAAACATGTTTATACTTGGGTCAAAAGTAGCAATTTTTATTGAATTGAACATGAGTATTTCTTGGGTGATCAATTATGTGAACACTTTGGTATCATATAATTTTGTTAGATGAGTATCTATCATCCAATCCTTTAACAACATGTCATTTTTTGTAGATTTAATTATTTTAAAGTAAATTTAAGTTTTAAATTAATTTTAACTGCATGGAATCGGTATCTAAAAAAAACTTTAGAGTAGTAAAGAATTTTCCTATTTATTATTGTCAGCTACATCAGCCAGACTAATAGGAAAATATGGAGCTAGAATAATGAATCTTTAGTTTATTCTAGTACCGGATTTTTTAGTTTATTCTAGAAGAAGATCTTTTAAATATATTCTATTACTACCTCCGTTTCTATATATAAAACTCTTTTGTCAAAATCATGGGAATTAAGAAAATAGATATTTGTATTAAAGTTGTTTGTAATCACTATTGTTTTTATAATTTTATCATTTAGAGAGATAGTTAGTTTATATTTTCAACATGCTATTTATTGCTGATTGAAGAAAAAGATGTATAATAAATAGGGGCATGTATGTAAAGAAATAATTAATGTAGTTAAAAATAGCAAATGAGTCTTATAAAAAGAGACAATTTTTTTCTTTTCAAAAAGGTCTTATAATTAGGGACGGAGGCAATAGTTTCTTTCTTTGATAGAATTGTTATTTTGTGATTAATGTAGTTATAGTACAATGTCTATACATCAACTTATATAAACATTGTATTAGAAAACCAAAAAAAATGAATGAAAAACTTATTTGATTTTTTTAGTTAGTTTCTATCTTCTTGTTCTTTTAGCTTAGAACCTTAGTTTTTTTTTTTTTTTATAGTTTCATTAGTGATAAATTGAATCCTATCACAAACTCGACCTAATTCACGACCATATCACAAGAAAAATTGCTGTTTAGCCCCTAAAATTGCTGAAAAATTGTTATTTAGCCCTGCATTTCTCGGAGGATAGTTTCCGATTGGTACTTTTTGTACTAAAATATCTCCGATCCTAGATTCCAATAGTTTTTTTTTATAGCTTGAGCAACATGGATAAAAAGTAGTCCCCTATTTTGGCTTGCTAAGGCTAGCATTGCTAACCCAGGAGCATCTCAATTGGCATCACGTTTAACAAAAACAAATGAAGAACTCTCCTATTCATTTATAGCATTTCAAAGTCACGAACAAGCTCATTAGAAAAATGTTTGATTGTGATGTGAATTTCAAAGTTACAAAAAATGTGGGGTAGTTTATGCCTCCTATTATAGATATACCCCTCCGTCCCATAATAACTGAGTCATTTGTAAAAAATATTGTCCTAGAAAAATTGACTCATTTCACTTTTCAATACAATATTGATTAATTTTTTTTCTCCAATTATAACACTAATTAATACTACTTTCATCACTCTCAATTCAATATATTCTACTTTGCATTTATGATAAAGAAGAATGCACCAATATTTAGGCATGACAATAAAACCCGTGTCCATGGGTACCCACCCGAACCAACCCCAATTTGACTGGGTTTGGGTTTTTCCCAATTTCATAATACGGGTACGGGACGGGTAACAGAGATATATGTATCCACCTCGAACCCATACCCAAATCCTACCCGAATGTAAAAATGTCATGTTTTTGTTTTTGTTGAGGGCGTTGATAATGATATGTCATGTTATTTGGTTTGATAACTATCATGATATAAGAACTTTCATTGATGGTTAAAGGAGCAA
>Ga0315914_1003042_pt1 | contig 25617 bp, 12 predicted proteins | sample MpolenodulesMG_FD_203920 | JGI IMG/M metagenome (GOLD analysis project Ga0315914, IMG submission 203920) | Medicago polymorpha root nodule microbial communities from Los Angeles, California, United States - elongated nodules | ecosystem: Host-associated > Plants > Roots > Nodule | place: USA... | reverse complement strand
AAGTACCCAAAGACGAAAAGGGTACTTAACAAAAAGCAAAATCACCACAAATGAAAAAACCACGACTAAATGAGCTACAAGACAAGAAAGAGAAAAAAAATCTTGTATAACAATAAGTGGCGGAGCCAGACCAAAAATTTGGGGTGGCCGCCATCAAAATAAACTAAAATATATAAATCATATTTCATACAACAAATTTAAGTTGTAATAAATTTCGGCCTTCCTATTGAAAAATGAATCGATTTTTTTACTCTTCATCTTAACTATTATGTTGCAAAGAAACAACTTTATCTATTATATGTAATGAACAATTACTCAAAAAAAAAAAAGAACAAGAATGGTTGAAATTGACAAAGGAAGCAATACAGTAAATTCCAGGATATAAAATAAAAAAATATTTTTAAATGGGGGTGTCAAGCCTCCCCCTTCACCCCCCGCCTCCGCCACTGATAGCAATGCAAAGAGGCACATGACCACACGAGAGAAGCCACCAACCACTAGGTCAACCACAAAATAGCAACCTAATGAGTAAGCACCTAGGCCAACCAATACATAAGAGAAAGGTCGGAAAGCCTAAACAGGCTCGACCCAAAGCCTCCAACCAACCAACTATTTGCTTGTGATTTTGGCAAACGAGGGCTAATTCTGATTAAAATAAAGAAAGATAAAAGTAAGTTTACGCACGTAAACTCAAGGAAAAGATAAAATACAATGCATTAAAATATATGGGGTGGTCTACAAATCAATTTACATACATTCTGTATAACTTGTTTCCCTAGACACCGGTAGTTTGAGTGTTGTAGAATTCTGTATGTGATTTGCGACCCACTTTCCGGCTTGGAAACTACTATTTATACTAAAAAACTAGATGGCGAACCACTAACTCCATGATCAGCACTTCTTCCATCTTGGACAACCACTTGCCCCACGTTTTCCACTAAAAGGAAACCGCCTCTTTGCTTGAAATCATGCTTTCCCACCCTTTTGTTTGTGTTCGACGCGAAACTGCCCTTTCAGCCTTGCTTTGTCGAGATTCTGATTGTGCGCCTTAGGCTTCAAGCTTCGCCGAAACAACACCTCTCCACACTTCTCTATATGCCACTTGTAATAAGAACAAGGATGTCCATGATTAATTCTTGGGAACAATTTTCAAGAAGAGAGTTTATTAATTTATTTTGAACCCTAATTTCACTTCAAACCCTTAAATTTAAAATAATGGAAATTAATACAAAAAAAACAAAAGCATTTGATTATTAATTAATATATTTTATTTTTTAACTTCAATTAAATTTCACGCGGAACACTGTTTTCAAGTGTTTCTCTCTGTTTCAAATCTTCTCTACGATGCTTTCTTTGTTTTTGCATCATCCCTATTTTCACCTATGAGATCTTTGTTTTTCACTGATCTTCTTCCTTACTTTGTTTTGCATCTATGGCGTTCTCACTGGTGCGTCGGTGTGTGCATCGTGAGGATGTAATGTCCCCGGACCTTTATGGCAGCGCTAGAGGTGGTGGGGTCAGAAAAATCATCTTCCTCTCCAAAAACATTTGCGCAAGCAGTATTTGCTACCTATGATATCCAGCTTCCCCTCAAGGTTATAATTGGTGATATGGTGCGGGTTAAGATTTCTTAAGATGAATGCGAAACCTATAACACCTCAACTTTTCTATTTATTTAATTTATTAAAATTAAGTTACGTTTCCTATTATTTATTATGGCGATGAGGCACTTTACTTGAAGTAATAGGCCATTGTTGAGAAAATGTAGAATTTTAGTGATTATTAGAATTTTATTGGAATTAAAATAATAGGAAAGGGAGTGGCATAATAAATATTAGAGGTGGGAGGTGAGAAACATAAATAATAAAATAAGTGGTGGAAAAAGTGGTAAATTGAGATAAGTGAATGGGATAATAATAATAATAATAATAATAATAATAATAATAATAATAATAATAATAATAATAATAATAATAATAATAATAATAATAATAGGCAACCTAATTTGTTAGTATAAAAGGAGAATCCAGTCAGAACAAAAGAAAAGAACATAAAGTGAAAACCTAGGAGAAAGGAGAAGAAGAGAGAAGAGAATTAGCCAAGGAATCAAGCCAAAAACTGCAATCTTTGGAGAATTCGAGGTACGGGGGAGAATCTTTCATTTTTGTTTTGTTTTTTAAATTTTGAAAAGGGGAGAAGAGGATTCTCAAACCCTCAACTTGTTGTGTCTATTGATTCCAAAATTTAGAACTGTTATGAGCCTTATGATGTTATGCTATGATCATAGAAAACAAGTAGAGAGAATTGGTGATGAATGGTGTTCAGGAGCAGTGTTGGTGAGTATTGATTGAAAGAGAAATATTGAAGTAATTAGGGTTTTTGATAAGTGAATTAAACATATAAAAAATTGTAGTAATTAGGTGAATTGTGTTGAAATTAGTGTTTGGATGTTAGGGTAACCTTAGGATGATGTTTAGGGTCAAGTTGGGTAGGTTTCGGGTCGAATACAGAACTTGGGAAGGCTCCCATGAGTGAAATTGCATAAAATATGCGATTTTTGTATCGTCAGAGGTGCGCACGGTCGTGTTCCTGGGAAACATGGATCGTGTTGCCTTCTCTCCCAAAGATCTATTTTTCCGACTCTGAGCACGAGCACGGTCATGCTCTGGGGGCGCACGATCGTGCCTCCTTGACAACATTGGAGAACTTCTTTTTTTTGTCATAAATGAGTCTTGAAAGTGAAAATTAAGGTTCTGTAGCTTTGAGGTAATTGGAAGTTTTCTTCCATTTTATATTATTTATGAAAAACTATGTAGACGATTTACGTTGCTCTAATTCTGTAACATTAGGGTTGGGGTGTTTTGTCGTTTGTTAAGTTCTTGGAGTTGATTTTGGAAACTTAACTTATTTTGCCATGGTGTTGAGACCTTAATTTATTTTAATTGAAGTTAATGAACTATTCCGCTTTTTTTAATTATAATTTTTCATATATAAATTGGTGAAATGTTGAGCATGTGTAACACCTATTTAATTAAATATACTTTTTATTTAATAAATAAAAGTTGGGGTCTTAGGGTGTTACAAAATCGAGCTTGAAGATTGTAAGCGTAATATTCATGGTAGAGTGACTTGCCATTAACGACCAAAGCTTTGAAGCTCATACTTTCTAGTTTGTGGCTTAGTCTCAGAAGTTGGACTGTGATTATGTTGGGAAAGGGTTTCTTTGAGTAAAAATTCAGCTCTACTGAAGACATGAGGAAATTTTGGGCCCAACATGTCATCGATATCAAACATGGCATATTGAGATTCTATTGTTGGTCGAGGGATTTCACTCCTCATAATAAAGTTCAAGCAAATGCCCAACTGTGGGTGATATTAATGCACCTTCCACATGAGTAATGGAGGAATTGAAATCTCTTTAAGATTACATCAGGAATAGGTTACTCATTTGATAATTGATGATTCTACGTAGGCTAGTTGATGTTGATTTTTCTGCTAAACTTTGATTTTGTGCTTCTTGAAATAGAGGGATACACTTTCACTATGGAGGTTTAATACGAAAGACATCATGTGTTTTTCCCATTGTATGGAGGTTCAATACAATCCTAAAATGAAAGAAATTAAGTTCCACTTATGCTAAGGAGGGGTTGTAGAATACCAAAAGGAAAGGTCATAATCACTAGCATCAACATAACTTGGCTCCAACAGTTAACTTGTCGGACAAGCAACCAAGAATTCAAATTGATGAAGATGCAGTGATTCATGGTCTAGAGGGAAATATTTGTGTTTTAGACACCAACATAAATGAATGATTTAGCTAACATGTCTAAGTTCATGAGAAGTGTGGATAATGACATCCATTTTGATCCTGTTGTTGATACTCATAAAGAAACAATTTAAGTTCATTAAATTATGGATATTTACATCAATACTACCTCTAATGTTGGTTCAACAGTTAGGCACAATTTTAATTGAAACGCATTGTTTCATTTAATGGGAAAAATAAATAAATAAATAATAATAATATATAGAAACATAACACACACGGGGGAGAAAACAACAACACCTCCCCCATTCCTTTGTTTCCCCGTAACCTCTCTCTTTGTTCACCTTTCCTCTTCTTCATTTTCATTTCTTACCATAATCGACCAATTTCATTCACAAATCAAACACCCATAATAAAAAATATTCACCTAAGCAAAGCAATTTCACATTACAAGTGCTATTTGGTAGGATTTTGGGGTTAGGGTTTGCGTTTTAAAGAGGAAGAAGAATACCCATTTTGTAAAAGTTGCTCATTGAGACTCTTTGAGGTATATTTATCAACTAAGATTTCAAATAGTGCATATTTAGGCATGATTAATGGGTTATAATTTAATTTTAGAGAGTTTAGTATATATAACTCCAACATATATATGAATATGATATATACAAACTTTCATTTGATTTGAATGGTTTTATGTAACTTCAACAATGTTGGCATAAAGTATGTGGCTTCTGCTAATTGTTCATGTGTATAATATGCATTTGTTTCATATTCTGTCTAAAACAAAAGTTGGGAATAAATTAAGTAACAGGTTCAAGCCTACATGGTATCAATAATACTATAGTATAAATATTTTAAACTTATATTTTATGGTTATATATTGATACCAAAGTTCTAGAATAAACTTCTAATTTTTCAAAGAATATTATTGATGCTCAGATATGATGTCAGATGCTTCAAATGATTTTCCATGGGTGGTTGGAGAATGTACATAGTTGATTCGTCGTAACTGTAAATTGATGACGATCATTATCTCTTATTTTCATTATCGATATTCTTGATAATTTTATGATTTTATAAGTATTTACCAAAATGGGGAACACACCCTTCAAATATTTTTTTTTCTCATCTTTGATACTTGTTTAAAGTCACCGATTTTAATATGATCTCTTATTTGAATTTTATCAACGACTTACTAGTAAAGAATTGAAAATTGGGATTTGATTGTGTGCATTTGACACAAGTTTGATATTTTACGAATCATGGTTTTAAAGCTAAATATTTTGAGAAATATGATTATAATTGTAACTACCTAGGTGCACCTAGTATGTGATTTCGCTTAGGTAGAGTTATTCCGTTAGATGGAGCCACGTCTATGGATAGGCCGCCATTAGGAGGAGAGGGCTACCAATGAGATGTAAACTCCTTAATTGAAAATATTTTACGTTTTGTTTTGAGTCGAGAGAAAAGAGTTATCTGTTAGATGAAGCTACCACTAAGAGAAATGCCACTCTTAGTAGGAAAGTGCTATCAATGAGATCAAGCTAGTTCTCGATTCACCAATTTTTATTATTTTCACTAATGGAGTTTTCTATACTTTTAAAGGCTTTATTATGATTTTTGGAAATATATTTTTAAAGGCTTGTAATTTTATTTTCACGTCTTAACGATATTGGATTTTCGTTGAAGTATACTTATTTGATTGAAAATATTTACAATGTGAATTTTCATGCGTACAAACGATTGCAGATTAAAAGAATTTTATATGGTTACTAGTTTTGTATATTGACATGAGATTTGAAAAACTTAATTACTCGTGTCCATTTGTGTTTCCCTTCTGGTTAGTGGTGGTTGTTGTCTCTCCACTATGTTCTTGTGGCTTACTCTTTCATTCTCTATTTTTTTCTTCACATGCACAGGCAACTGAGTAGAAAGCTGCTAGTAGAATCAAAGATCAGCAGTGTTACACGTTTTGGTAGGTCAACCTTGATGGACAACTCTTTTGCTTATGTATATATTTCAGTCAATGTATCTGCAGCTATCTGAAGTCTAGAAATGTCTTATTTTGAATCTTACAAATATTCAAAAAATGTAATTTTGAGATTCTGGTTGATGGAAATAGGTTTATGGACATGATTGAGATCTTGGAAACGTCGAAATTATAGAGGATACTCTGTTAAAATTTCTATAAATATTATTTTGATGAAAAAGGTATATGTGTAAATTATTTAATTGTCATTTGTCGAGTTTGGTCGTTAGGCTTGCAGACTAAAATGTATAAGTATGTGCGCCAGTCACGATTAGTATTTTGGATCGTGGCGAAGTTGGTATCAGAGACTGATTTAGGTCCAAATAGCTGCAGACATAGAGTAATAATATATTTTTGCTAGTAAATTGTGAACAACGGTACCATATACTTGCAAAAAGTGATTAGAACTCTATGATGGTCTTATTTGTTGTATGGACTTGTTCTTTGATTCATGTGGTCTTTGATTGGTGTCACTTTCTTCGTCATCTACTTCTCTTTCTAATCAATGTTACTTTATTAGGTGAGAATGCCACCCAGGACTAGGAACCGTACTAGAAGGGAAGTTTTTGATAAGTCAATTGCACTACCTGAAGGCCCTCGTCAAAGAGGTCGAGGTCGTGTTCGAGGTGGACATGGGGTTTAACGTTAGACGACGTGGAATTTGTGCAGGGGCAACAAAAGTCAGTATCACAGAAGGGTAATTTTAGCGGACAATCATCTGGTACAGTGCAAAGTCATAGGTCGGGTTAAGGGGGATCAACGAGATCTACTTTTCCTCGTAGGAATTCTAGTGGTACCATTTCAGCATGTTCTGTTTGTGGTAGATTCCATTATGGAACTTGTTCTAATGATGATTCCATTCTGTTTGTGGTAGAAGAATTGTCCTACAACACAATCATCATCTAGTTATACATCAAGACCTAGAACTTTAGCATGTTCTCTAACTCCTTTTCCACCTGTGAGATAAGTGGGAAATTATTTTTTTCGAGGTTCAAGAGCATCTGATGGTCGGATTAGTGGCAAGTGTACCAATCGTTAACCAAGTAATAAAGTGATAAGTAGAGTATCATATCCACATGGATTGTCCTTTTGTCCAAAAAATTCTCGTTAGTTATTTTTATAAGTTTACGGTATAAAAGTTAACGGTTAAAAGACTTGCAATTTTTATGTGTTTGCAACCGAGAAATTTTACCTGTTTTGGTTGCAGAAAACTAAGCAGCAGTTAGGATTCTTCGAATCCCCTCAGTATATATGTTGTTGGATAATAAGTAATAGTATGTCGCATATATTTATCTTATGTAGAGTATACAAGTGATCAGGTCGTTCAGACGTTACTAACCTGCTTTGCTCTATCCCTCCAATGGCTAACTGCACCTGCTGATCGCATGGTGATTCTTACGTGCGGGGTCTTTTTAATTCAAAGGTAATTGAAACATAAACTTAAATTGGATTTCTAGTGTTTCCCAAGGCAATGAAGGCAAAGGTTCCCTTAGGTCTGCCCATCTATGAATCTTAGGACACTCATAACACATTGTCTCTACACTTTCTTAGTGGTTCTACAAACGGGCATCCCTAATCTATGTCTACCTTACTAAGGGTTTCAAAAGAATAGTTCTATTAGGTTGTAGCTTATTTTGGATAGCTAGGTACTTGTTTCCCTGATTACTAACAAGTTAATTCCTATGTTCGGTAAGGCACCACCTGACTCAATGGGTTTTAGCCACTAAGTACCTCCGTCTAGGGTCAACAATTCCTATGGTATTTTTGGCTAGTTAATAATCACTTACTTCCTAGACAGATAGTTATCAGTAAAGAGATATAAATATAAAGATATAAGCATCCAGTTAGTAATATTAGGCCCTGTCACAACCTAAGTACCTAATCTAGGGTTGCACCTATCATAGAAATAAACTACTTCCTAATAGAACTTAATAGCGAACAAAAACATAAATAAATAAATAAAATAACAAAAAATTAAATTAAATAAATATCCAACAATAATATACAAAGGTTCATTTAAGAACTCTAATCTAAAAAGATTTAGTTACACATGGTAACTAAAAACTAATTACTAAATGAGGAAGACTAGCATTTATAGTGGAAATTTCTAACTGGGTTTGGGCTAAAAACGCGGACTTTACCCACAAAAATAAATAAAATTACTCCTGCGCCCCCACATTTTGAGATGCTTGGGGAGCATAGCATATGCCCTAGGCGCATGGTAATGCTTTGTCTTGCCTTAGGCGCATTTGATTGTGCTTCTAGGCCCAATTTCTTCGATCTTCGTCGTATTTAAGTCTTCTTCTTCAAATAACTTGCCTCGGAACTTGGGAACAGAATCCTTTGCTATGTAAAGTCTCCTGAGGCCTCTTGAATCTTCATTCTTTGTCTTCCCAAAGTCTTGACAATTCTTAAGTTCTTCTTAATTTTCCGATTTGCATGATTTCTTCGTGAATTACTTCAAAAACCCCCTAAAATTGCTATGTTTCGGGAAAACTAGAATTACAGACTCAAATATAGAAAACATTACAAAAGTCCCGAAATCATTGGCAATCATTCTAATACTCCTCCTTTTTGCTGTTAAAACCTACTGAAAATGACTAAAAAAAACATGCTAAGAATAATGTAAGATGACCTGTCATCACATCCCAAACTTAAATTGTTGTTTGTCCTCAAGTAACAAAAGAAAAACATATTTTATTCTTTGCATTTTTTCCAGGAAAAACATACCTTTCCGGGAGTTGTGCTTAGGACATCATCCATTACATTTATAGCAAAGCAACAACTAACTTATTACAGTACAGTCAAGCGGGTCTCGCTTGGTAAAAGTAACATATGTTCACAACCATACTCTTTTCTATGATACTCCTATGTATCTCCTAAAGCCAGTAGGGCTGGTCACAATATTTGCCCACTCCAGTCGTCACATAAATGTACCTTGCTATAAATTTGAAGCAATTCTAAACAGACAGTCAAAATCAGATTATTTACACACTTAGAGGACTTTGAGGGTTATAACTTGGCTTAGGTTAAAGATGGATACATATGGGAAAGTAGGCTAAAAATGAAACTTTGGAATTCCTGCTAAAACATTACTGCACTGCCATCCTTCCTTCCTTGGTTCTAACAAGATGGGTAAAACAGTATAACTATTTGTCTTTTTACAGAAACATACTATTTTTTTAAGAGACCATTTTATGGCTCTTGATTTTTTTTCTTTTTTCTATTTTTTTTTTGTGTAGATCCATTGTCATCTACATTTTTTGATTTTTTTTCTTTTTCTGACAAATGTGTTCTACTGTTACCCCACCCCAAACTTAAAATGTTCATGATTCCAAAGAGCAACCCCAAACTTAGTTTCAAAACATGTGCAGTCATAATAATACCTATCTAACTTCAAGTGAAATCAATTAGGGTACATTTAAAGTGTAGGATTGTGACATGATTCATCACTAATAAAGAAAATAATTTTTTCATCTGGAGGCTCAAAATGGTTTTACAAAGGATAATAAGAATGTAAAAGGGTGGCTTGAAAGGCTCAAGGTACCAAAGAAAATTGCCTCCTGTGTATAATAACTTAATCGATCATCCGTAAAGAACGACCGCAAATTCAAGCAAAAATAGCATTCACATGTAACACTCATAATATGTATTTAAAATATTTAAGTATCTAACAACTTAGAATGGATATGGTAATATTTGGTTCTGAATCTCATCGGTTATGCTATTCAGAAAAGAGTTGGTGATCCTATAAGTACCTTTACTAGCAAGCCCTAAAAATTTACCTCATGTGGCAGAAGAAGGAAACTGTGCTCTTGAATGTATGGATAAACTAGCATCCACCTTAAATGTTTTGAAATGAATACCTAAGATTAAAACAAATTTAAGCATAAAAGGTAATTTTGTAAATGTAATGCAAAAGAAATAAAATTTTATATGAAAATACTTGAGGGTTAGTAACAGAAAAAAGAAATGAAGATGGTTAGTCAGACAATCTCAGCTTAGCAGAAAATAAAATGATGGGTTGTCTCCCATTCAACGCTTCTTTTACGTCTTGATGCTAACGGTTCGCATGGGTTGCCTCCCATGAAGCACTTCATTTAACATCTATTAGCTTGACGTCTCGATCCTGTTAATGTGGCTTAAATGAAAGAATTAACACATCATCCTTATTCTTTCTCTTGTTAGGAAGGAACTCCATGAACTTTGTAAGAAGAATTAAGTGTTCCCATGCTCCAATCTTTGCGTTTTTGGAATATGTGCTCGTCCTCCTTAAGTGACACTAGGACTCTTGCAGCAAGTGAGCATTGTTTTGAGTCTCTGATATCACAAAGTTTGCTGAAGGTTTTTCTTCTCGCACTACTACGTCGTTCACCACTCCATCTGGATTATTGATTGATCCTTCTGCAAGTGTCAGATTGACAGTTGATGGTTGTGCCAGAATACTCTTGAGCTTTCCTATCAGCCATGTTGGAGTCAAGTTTATGCATTCACCCAGACCACACCGAGCTTCTTTGACGGACAACTTCCCAATAGAATTGAAACTTCTAGGGTCCTTCTTCTTTAGAGGTAATTGTCCTTGAAATATTTCCTTACAACTCCCGACAAATGTAGTCAGGTCTTTTCTCTTCAACTTATGAGGATACGACCACTTGATAAAGTCAGGGAGTCTGCAAGGGTTCTCACTTTCATCAATAATTTTCCGTCTACTCATTCTTAGAATGGAATCTTTGTCGACAAGAGGCCTGAATATTGGGGTACTCTGTTTCTCTTTGAACTGAGCTTGAAGTGTTGGCTGCACTCGTAATGCTTCTTCCTTCTTAAGATGAGTTTTTGACAAGTGGTCACATTGTTTTTATAGCATCCCAAATTATTTACACTTAGGTTATTACTCATATTGAGAATACTCTTACCTCACCTCCTAATGAAAATTTACCTTGGGATTACACTTAGGCCAAAAATTCATTTTCTCTTTATTTGACTAAGTCAACCAATACCTTCCCCTTATAAACCCAACAACCGACAAAAATGAGAAGAAAAAATCAGAAGTTTTACAGAGAGAAAAGAGAGTGCCGAGAGGAAGAGATGAGTCGTGAGAAGAAAATGAAGCACCTCCAAATCCTTTTCTCAACCACCAACCTAGATGGTAGACAAAACCAAACTATTTATTATCCTTTTAGTGTTTGATATGGGGTTTAGAGAAGAGGAAAAGATCAAAGATGGCAGAAGAAACAAATAAATTGGTTAGAGAAGAAGAAAATTGGAATTCTTGAAGATTAAAGGGATTAGGGTTTAAATTGGAGACCAAAATTGGGATTTTTCAACATCATCTATTCTCAAGAAACTAATGAGGTAACATAGTCTTATCCCAAACTCAAAACCTCTATGGTGTATCTAGGATCTTTTACTAATTAATGATTGCATGTGTTTGATTTAGGATTAATATAAGAGGCAAATGGAATTTAAACTAGGAAGTTGGAGAAAAAGATTTGAACATGTAATGCGAATACATTAGTTTTGTGATTATGGTAGTATTATTATAATTTAAGAATCACTTGATTACTTAATAATGTTGTTGTAAGATGTGTTTATGAAAGTGCATATGTTGCTAAAGTCATGATTATAAATGTATTAAAGCCAACTTAATTGAATTGCAATTTTGATGTTGTTCTTGCCGTAATGGAAGATAAATATGGTTTGATATAAGAATGAACTGATGGAGTTAAGCTAAAATCACTTGTACCAACTAGAATGGATTTATCATGAAATAAAAAATTGATGTTGTCATTGTTTTGTACTTCTATGGTCAAAGCGCCCCCTAGTCATAGCAGTCTCGGGTTTTTCGACCGAGTTGTTATTATTTCTTGGCCTGGCACCCACTACGACCAAGAAATTACCATAACTCTTTTGGGGGTACTTTTGTGTTAAATAATATTTTAAATTTCCTTCTAGCTTGAAGTTACCTTTTGAGCATTGATTGCATATTTACTTCTACAGCTATGAAACGTTTTGTGAGCAAGTGTTTGTGTGTTGTGTTTGAATTATGAGTCTTATGACATAACAATGTGTATAGTAAATAGTTAAGCTACACACACTAATTGGTAAGAATAAGCATATGAATAGTGTAATTGTAATGTCCATATGCGTCTATGACGTCCTATTATGTTTATATATATATATATATATATATATATATATTGTAAATTCTTTAAAGGATGTTTGCATAATGTTAGACACAAGGTTAGAGGCGCATAATTTTGTAGAGGCGAGACCCTCATAATCTGTTTCTCATAACACTAGTAAGTATATGAAGTTTCCTAACTCTAGGAGGTTGTTATTCCCTAGGCTAGTGTCACCCTCTAAAGCACAAGGTGACTTCACTATAAAGTTATCATTCCTTAGTGTCACTTTTGTTTCTTTAGATAAAGTTATGGATCCATTAGTCTTGCTTTAATGGACCAATACTCTTATTTTGACCTTTATGGTTATACCAAATAACATGGATGGGGAGTCACGTAAGCTCTGATAAGAGGCCAGTTAGTGTTTCTGTGGCAGTTGGCACTAGAATCTCAAATGAAGCTATTGATAAGAGTGTTATTATTTTGAAGAAATTCCAGAGTGATGAAGTACAAGAAGATGTGGATCCTGGTTCTAATATTGCTATGGAAATATGCTTTTCATCCTAGCAAGTATCGTAACACAAATGTTGATTATACTAGCACCTTTAAGCATAACAAGAAGAAAAAGAAGAAAAATAGTCCAAAGAACCAATCATGTAACAATTATGAAGGGATCACCACCAGGTTAAAGAAAACCAATTATACAAATATTGCCATGATGATCCTTTTTTGAACATTATAGGTTTAGGAAATATTAATACTCAATTTTTTTTAAGTAAAAGAAAACCCGTTTGAAGCTATACTCAAATTCATATGATAAATATGGCCATCACTCAACTTTCTAAATTTATGTTCATTGTTGAACCTGTGGTAAAGTTTAATAATATTCCCAACTGGATTTGACATAAGCTAAATCTTACAAAGTATACTATCAATGTCAAAAGCAATCATATCTCGAATCTTTGGGGAGTTTAGAAGCCTCAATTCGATCATGATATTCTCATTTCCAGTGATCAATGTATAACATTTTCCAGTTTGTCAGAAGGTTCAACCATATATATAGCTGCCATATATGCTAATACATATTATACCAGAAGAAGAACATCTCAAAACAATATAAGCCATATATCAAATCTCAGATACATCATCAATGTGAACTCAATGGTTCCTAAGCATAAATCCGAAAACATAAATAAAAATCCGCAATATCCTCAATCAGAGCCCCTCTAGAAATGACTCTGAAACCAAAACATAAAAAGGCGAGTAGGCGCCAAGCCGGCCTCAAAAACTAATGTCGACTAAGCGTCCTCAACCTGCACGTCTATACCATAAGGATGTTGGTGATCAAACAAGCACTAGAGGGTAAGATATACGTTCAACATAAAGAAGTTATGAACGCATGCATAATATTAAGATAACAACATCATATATGCACATATTCATCTAAGGAATATAATATTCTTTTGCATTCTCATTCAAATATTTAAATAGACACAACGAATACCAAATCATGATAATCATAAGAAAGTATTCTCATCTTCAAATAATCACCATTTGAATACATACCTTTCTCACCTCATCACCATAATTCAATCACACATCTTTCACATAATTGCACATAATGAATTCAAACATCTTTCACTTAAATTCACATAGTCAAATACACAACTTCCATATAGACTCATATGCATGCAATACTCTACTCGACTCTATATGCATGTGGTACCATTTTTGGAAGTCGGAGTTGTGTTACCGATTGATCCCACATCATCAAGATTATTGAATAATTCAGAGTTATGTTACCGAATTAATCTCACATCATCAAGGATACAAGACTATGAATGCATGAACATTTTACCATGACTCGACAATGCACAACATTCAAACGACTCAACAATTATACACCAACATCTTCTTTATATCATCATCATCATAACCACATGTTTATCATACTAACATCAACATAATATCACATCATCATATTTATCGCATCAACATCGTCATAATATCACATTATCATGTTTATCACATCAACATCGTCATATTATCATCAATATATCATACATTTATCACATCAATAAAACAACACATCTTCATTTAGTCAATTTGCATCTTAATGCAATTCGCCACTTACACTTAATTAATCAATACTTCATCCACATATCATTAACTAACTCAACCATTACTCGTCGCATTATAATCATTAAGTATACATCATCTTATAACCAATTTCAAGCTAACATGCCATAATTCATCAATTCACTAAGTTCATCTATATTAAATATTCTCATAAGTTAAGTTTCATGCTCACATACATCCTCACCATTCCTACATGTTATCCATATGTCTATCATTACATTAGTTCAAGAATCACAACATTTTTTCTTTTGGGAAAACTCTATCTCATTTTAACTCATGTTCAAGTTTCACAACTTATTCCATTTCGTCTCTAAAACCACATAAACTATTAGATACTAAGAAAGCTTTGATTACCTATCATTCATTCATCAAAATAGCAAGAATTCATAATCAAAGGATCACCTAAGAACACGCAAGACTGATGACGGGTCTTCTTACATTATTCATAGCATGTTTTTTTTAGTTGTTTTTAGTAGGTTTTACCAGCAAAACAGAGGAGTATTAGATCGATTGCCTATAATTTCGGGACATTTGTATTGTTTTCTATATTTGAGTCTGTAATTATATTCTTCTCGAAACATATCAATTTTAGGGTGTTCTTAATGTAATTCACGAAGAAATCAAGCAAACCAGGCAAAGTAAGACATCCGAAGATTTATGTGGTCCTTGGGAAGATGAAAAATGAAGATTCAAGAGGTCTCAAAAGACTTTACACAGGGAGGAATAATGTTCCCAAGTTCCAAGACATCTTACTTTAAAAAAAACACCTAAACATGCGAAGAAAACAGGCATTTCAGCACAGAAAACGCACTGAAGCGCCCATGCGCACCAGAGGGGGCGTTACGTGCCCCAAAGCTAATACACTGAATCGCTAGGCGCACCCTGGGAGGTGCCAGGCGCCTGGAGTTGCCAGGAACATGCACATAACGCACGGCCTTAGTCGCCCAACGCCTGGTTGCTTGCGAAAAAAGTCACTTTTTGTGACTTTTTATCCCCTAAAAGCCCATGTTTTTAGACCAAGTTAAGTGAAAACTTTCCCTATAAATACCGCCTTCCTCATTCATAATTTCTCGTTCAGATCTGGAGCAGTTCAAGAGGAAGACGATTCTAGGAGCTTCAGGAGGAGTTCTATCTTCTCCTTATCTTTTCTAGGGTATGTTTTTATCTTTTTCTATTTTGTCTTAGTTATCTTGTGTAACTAGATATTTACAGGCTATGGTTCTAAGATGAACCTCTATTTGTCTTATTGGATAATTATTTAATTTAATGTCATTTATTTTAGTATAATCGCCTCTGAAGAGATTCCTCTCCTCCATAGCTCTTGAATAGTCAAGAATGTCCATATCCCAGCAACCATCATGGAACAAATAGTCAGAATTCTGTGCAAGTGGATCATAGAGGAGGCCACCATTTTGCGATGGTCTTCTTTAGCAAGCCCGAACATGTATGCTAGATCCTCCATGGCAACGGCTCCCTTAAAGTCCTTGCCTATCCGCGAAGCTTTTGAAGCAAACAAATGTGAAAGACGGTAAGGGTTTCTCATTTACGGGACCACGTTATAGGCATAAGGACGGGGATTGTCGTTTAAAGTGAAATTAAATATATATGGGGCCAAACTTTTTGCTTCATCACTATCTTTTACAATCCCTTATATCTCCAACGAGCAGAACGGGGCGATTAAGTCTTCATTTTAACCATCCGACAAAAAGGAAACTTGACGCCGTCTAACATGGGCCGGCACCACTCAACGGTAGCAAAGTAATCTTTATAGTATCCGATCACATGTGAATTGTTGGTGCATGCTAGCAAACCACCATATATTTACATAATGAAGCACAAACCACCACATATGCTAATTAGAATCAAGCAGTCTAAATTTTGGTCTTGTGTCATCGTTGATATTCTAGTTAAGCAAAATGTGTCATTGGTATTGACATGAAGTTATATGTTTCGAGAGTTTAAAGGTTTGACCCTTGCAAATGCAAAGTTTCAGGCCCCCAGGGGGGACCCCTCTTAACACAGCTAACGATGTTTGAATCAAACCTATGACTTGTTTCTTCAAGATTAATGTTGATGTCGCAGTTGCTAATAAAACATAATGCTGCCAATAAGAGATCAAATTGAGAGGCAGTGAAGTATCATTTTCGGCTGCAAAAGTACGTTAGCTAGAAGATATATTGGCGTGTGTGTTATAGATTCTCTTAATTAGACCCGAACTTTATGCTTACACACTGCAACTTACTCCATTCGTAATGATGGTATATATAGAAGTTATATAAGTCCTTGTTTAGAATTGATTGTAAGTGAGTGTTAAAGAAGGTACACGTCTAATTTATTGAATAATTATTACATGTCAAATTAATTGAATAATTAATTTTACAAAATTGATTATAGTTTTTTTTTTTTTATGTTAAAATTGATTATAGTTGGAACTTGGTTTAAGGTAAAATGATTTATATTTAAGTGTATGACAAAAAATCACATCGTGTTTATGTGTTTATGTATTGAATAATTGAATCTGTCAAAAAAAATATTGAATAATTGAATAATATATTTTAATGAATATTTGAAAATATAATTTTTGCAATTAAAATAAATAATATGTCAAAGAAATATAACTTTTTTTTGGTGTATACTATTTTAGATCAACGTTATATATCAAGTAATTTCAATGTATTTAACTGCAATGTTCACAATAGATTATAAAGAAAAAACATTTAAAAATGATTTCAATAACCATAAAAAATTATTAATGTTATTTCAATTTACTTTTTAATTTTTCTTAAAAATTTATAAATTATAAATTTTCTTTAAAGTGTCCTTAAAAAATAATATTATAAGTGCTTTTTAAAAAACAACTGGAATAAATCTATTGTTTGGTAGAAACAATTCATGTGAAATAAAGAGGCGGTAAAAACATATTACAAATTTCATGAAAAAAAAAGAATATATATTTCGATTTGGAGACAGGTTGACAGGACCATATAGAAATTGCCTCAGTATATACACATTGTTTCTTTTTTTGACAGTATATACATATTATTTCTTTGACCAGTATTTCCTATATAATCAAGTCAATATATTCAGTGTGAACTGTCTCTAGTGAAATTTGTCTCATTAATATCGAATCTTATTACTATCTTCTTTCATTATGCCAAAATCTTAATAAGATTAAATAGTACAAATCTTTACTACCCAATTTTTAATTTGTAGAGTGTACCTGTGCTGTGCATTAATGCTAGAATAAAGTCGAATGTTCCAATACTCTGGAAATCAAATTATTTATGAACTAAAGTTGTGGCTATGCAAAAGTACATCAGCTAGCTAGAAGAATATTGCGTGTTTCAAAGTTTTGTAAACCTGTCTATATATAGATTCAACTTGTTCCCGTTATATATATACTTGGATTTATATTATTTTAGCATCTACAAATATTATCAAATCAAAATTCTTAGTTAAGTGAGGAACTAATCGTAGTTTTATGAAAGTTGTGATTACATATAGGAGAATGTTATTGAATGTCTCATGAATACCGACTTAACATGCAAAATAAGTCAATTTTCATAAAAATGTGGTGTAACTTATTTGACTAAAAATAACATATTATATTTTTAAGAATTTTTTTCTATTTGTAGTTAATGACAGGACACTTGTTAGCAACACTCTTATGTATATTATCTGAGTTTGGCTTCTTTAATATATTTGCCCATGGCCATGCATGGCACAAGCCTCGTCTTGTTCACATTTTTTTTTACAAAAACGAACGATATTTATTCATTCAAATTGATAGAATATATTGATACAATACAAATTTAAAGTTGCTAAAAATATAAAAGATGAATTTACAAACAAGTGATAGATCCAAAAATGTTGACTTAGGGGCAAAGATTTAATATGATAAAAATTTCTAGAAAATTTTAAGCAATGCAAAAGTGATAGAATACTAACATAATTATCATTGAGCAAAATACTTGAGATTGTAAACATTTTCCTATTACATATTAGAAAAATTAAAAACTCATTAACATCTACAAATTAAAATTGTTCTTTACATGTTTTTATATTAAAAAAAGTGTGATGAATTTTTTTCAAAATTTCATCTCAAATGCATTTACACATTTGATTTCATAAAATTTATGAGTGAAACTCTTTATAGTATAAATTTCCATTTAATGGGGGCAATCAATAAAATATCAAAGACTTTACAAATATAACCGAAACACTAGTAGGGGCAATTGCCCCCAATCTACTCTATGTAGATCCGTGACTGACTAAGACGAAAAATAAAAAATGCGTCGCACAAAGACATGAAATCCAAAATAAACAAAGTCGTGCTAAGCGACGAAATCACAAAAATAAACGAAATAAAATAAAAATATGTGAAAATCACTTACTTAACTAAAGAGAAAGAAAAACAGTCCAGAGAGCGTCAAAATTGATCATAAACCACCTCTCTTTAGTAGATCAATAAGAATAAAAGTTGCAACAGCTAGGGTTTCGAAAAATGGAGAGAGATTTTTTCATATTTTGTTGTTGTTCATCTTGTCCACGTTTATGTGCATGAATTTTGTTGTTGTTCATGGGTTGGGTCAACCCAGAAAACCTGGTCAAACCCACCCCAAAAACCCAAAAAATGGGTTGGGTTGGGTAATTGGGTGGGTATGGTTTCGAAAAATGAAAAACCCATAAAAATAAATGGGTTTCGAGTAAAACCAAACCCAAACCCACTTACCCAATAATGTTAATATTTTTATCATTATTTTCATAGGGTAGAAGAAAGTTATATTTTCAAAACATACACATTGTACCCTATATATTGAAAATCAAAACATACTAGAGTTACAAATTAATATGTTGCACTTTTTGGTTGTTTTGATACTAATGCAATTTTATGTCATACAACTTTAATTTGATGCAAATATTTTATGGAGTTTATTATTTGATATTCTATGATGCATAAAATTATAGTAAAATAAGTTAAACATTTAGTTTAAGAAAATTAAAAAGTAGACTTCTATTTTAAAACAAAATTACGAGACTTGTCATATAATCATTTAATATTAAAAAAATAGAAAAATAAGTTTGGTAACTCATTACCCAATCCAACCCAACTCAAAAATTAGCGGGTTTGTCTAAACCCATCCAATAGTATAACGGGTGGTTATTTTACCTCACCCAAACTGGAGTATCCTATTTGGTTTGGTTCTGGTTTTGGCCAAACCCAACCCAAACCCACCAACGAACACCCCTCTATGTGCATACTGCATACTGTTAAACCAATCTGTGTTTTTTCTGAAGGGGTTTAACCAATATGATTTGAAACATGAAAATCAAATTTTCAACCGAAATATGAGAAAAAGTATTTAATGGTGTCTCAACAAGGATAACAAGTGAATAAACTGTAATTAGCTAAAATACGAAGTGTGTGTGTATATAAAATGTCAAGATTGGGAGAAGGAGAGATGGAGAGAATTGGGGAAGGAGAGGATCCGGTTTCAATTAACACACATGGATTATGCACATCAGTGTCAAATGTGTAACAACATTAAAAAGACGACAACTCATAATTTGCTGACAGTTTTTTTGTTGGGGGGATCAAAATTGATTGATTTTAAAATAAGAGGACCAATTCTTTGACTAGACCAAAACAATAATTAAGCCTTTATGTTAATAATAAATTTGCGATAGTTGATAATTTATTTGTTGAACCAAAGTGGGTTTTAGGACAATGTCTCTATGGTTTTTATGATAACAATGTATGAAAGAACAGTTGGATACTCTATTGTGTGTTCAAGTGTGCAGGACCATAGAATTAAATTATGACTTCAAAGTCATGTTTTTTGTTCTAATATATCAAGCTCTGAACACAAAGGAAAACATTTTGATACTTAAGAGAAGCATTGGAAACTTTTTAAGACTTGGAAGATGATCTAAATAAAGGTAACACAAAGTCATCGAAGGAAGACTCTGATGAGAACATGCTATGATGCATTAAGCCTTGAAGGCTCTGATAAGAAGATGCATTAAGCCTTGAAGACTCTGATGAGAACATGCTATGATGCATTCAGACTTCGAAGGAAGCAAGTTCTGAAAGACATCGTGTCAACAGTCTAGGGGACTCTAACCAGTTATTTCTTCTTTTGATGAAACGTTGTTTTCAAAGTTCTGATAGTATTGTGTGTCTTCTTTTGATTATATGCAGAAACAAACAAAGAACTTTAATGGCAAAGAGAATGTAACAGATCATTTCATAAGAAGCAAAAGGTCTCTCTAGTACTATTCAACGAGATCATCCATTGCATGCAAAGTTTTCAAAACTGACCCAAAGCTTCTCAAGGACGTTTTTTTATGTGTTGGCACTCTTCAAACAAAGACTCTATATCATCTTTCTCTCCTATATAAGGGCCTAAGTAGTTTGAATAAATAAAGTAACAAAAAAATATTTTGCAAGTGTTAAAACTTTGTCAAATTCAAAAGCGCTAAAACTTAGAAAATTCTTAAAAACTTTATATATTAGAATTTCTTACTGTCAAAAGTTTCTTGAACTTTAAGTTTTGTTTACCACTCTCTAAGTACAAAGTGTAAACACGTACAAATTTATTTGAGAAACTTTGATTGTGTAAGTCCTCTTGTGTAAGGCATGGAAGTCTCAAACTTGTGTTTGAGCAATTGTAATCTTGTGTGCTTATAGTGAAAAATCTCTAGTAAGTGCAAAGAGACTGAACTAACCTTGGATTGTGGCGTGAACCAAGATGATTTGTTTGTGCTGTCTCTTTTCTCTCTCTTTCTCTCTTTGATTATCTGTTTGTATTGCTTTGTTTAAACACTTAATAAGATTTTCAAAAGAAAAAAATTTCAAAGCAATTCATCAATTTCTTTTGTTTTTCTCACATTCATTATTGACGTGAAAATTAAGAATACCTCTTCACGCTCTACTAGAGTTTATCTCCTAGCATGAGTGCCACCAACAAAACATTGTTGATCATTGCATCGTTTCAATTCAACCCATCTCAATTAGATTGATCCTAAATTTTTGTTTCTATCTCAATTTGTGTTTGTATATAAATTTTGGTTGAACACCGATATAGATTGATTGTTTGGTTGTAGAGAATTTGTATCGAGCATTATGCACTGATCAACATTATGTGTTCTAATTACCAGCAATATGTATATGTAGTTACGGGTACTTGGCTTAATTTAATCAACATGATGAAAAATAGAGAACTCCGATCGTCATATCTTTCCTTTAGGGTTACGTCCAACTTGGTTTTGTTAAGAATTTTGTTGTTGTTTTGAAGATGCTCAAACAAGTTTTCAAGAACAATTATGATATTCTTCAAGTTACTTCCTACTCCTTGCTTCAATGGGGACGTCATAGCCATAAAGATTTTGGAGAAGGAATACGTTGCTACTTGCTAGTATCGAAAGTTGCAAAAATTTCCTACACACAAAGCCAAACGCTCTTTGGAACATTCTTGGAAAATGGTCGTTCACATCTATTTGTAAGTTTTTTTCTTTCTTTTTCATATTGATTTATTGTGACATAAGAAAGGTGTTTACGGTAGGATCATGGAATCTTTCTCCGTTTATTCTTCACTTATTTTCTTAGAATTCATGGTCTTCCTATTGAATATTGGAGATCTTGATTTTATTTTTTCTTCCCGCAGCATGGTATTTGAATCCATCTTGTCCTAGAGAAAGCTACTAGTAGAAAAGTTTTTGGATATTATACTAGAATCTGAGTGGATCTTGATTCCTTCTTGTTGAACGAGATTGTTATGCTTTTAATATGCATATGCAATATGAAAGACTCCCATTTTTTTCTTTTTGTCATGCTATTGGTTACTCAAGGGATACTTGTTGTGCACAAAAGAATACAAAGACATTGAGCAAAGAAAATATGGAAAAAACACTACTAGAAAAAGCAAAATTAGAGAGGGAAATTAGTGACGGAAAAAATAAAATCCCTCATAAATTCCTTGGTCGCAAAATTTAGTGACGGAATTTGAGAAGGATTTCATGTTTTCCCTCACTAAATTTCCCTCACTAATTTTTGTTTTTTTAATAGTGAAATACTCTACTTTTGTCCCTAGAAAAGTTGCACAAAAGACAGAAAAAAAATATTGGATATGCGTTACCTAGGATCTGATTCTGGAGAAATATCATTTGGTGAAAATGCCTTGCACAAACCAGTATCCGATGTTTCAAAATCTAAATAAAGTACAAAATAGTTAGAGGAGGAGATAGCTCCCTGGTTCCCTTACCAAGTCAAGGAGATTATTATAGAGATAATTAGGAATCAAACTTCCATGAGGCAGAAGATCAAGAGTTTGGTGACTCCCAAAATACAAACTCTTGAATGCATTAATTGTTGTTAAAATCCCGACTTAAATTCCAAAATCCAGGATTTTGCGACTTTATTTACCTTTAACGATTCAAATCCATAACAGAATTCTAAAACAGACAAAATCCTAGTAAAATTGTATCAAAATCGTGAAATTCATGCAAAATCGCAGGATTTTAAAGGAATTTGAATGATTCTATCCATTTTTATTATAAATTGACCCAATTCGTCCTGGTTTGTACTCGTGACCCGATTCTATAAATACATAAAAATAAAGTTCTTTTATTCTTTCACACCACACATCCTCTTCATCGTACATCCAGTTGAAAATGAACTATACCTAACTAGATTTTATATTCCCTTCAGTCCATCATCCTTTCCTTCAATCCATCATTGTATTTGTCAGGAATATATGATTTGCCTTTTAAGTATTTTATCTAGGTTGTTTAACATTTTTATGGCTACAAAAGAATATTAGCTATCTAGGTATAATTATTTTGTGGACTTTAAACTTTGAGTCATTTATATAGTTAGCAGTATTTTTGTTTTGGTAGAATCCATCGATTTTGATTGCGATTTTACGATTTTTTATTTTGCTATCCCCTTTTAACTTGAAGCAAAATCCCAATTTTGACAATCTTAATTGAATGGACACTTATGTTCATAACTTGAGTGATTTACACGAGTTTATCCTTATGGTTCGGGAAAACATTCATGTACTTCAATGATTATCGGGGATGCAAAGGATAAGGGTGCAATGGAGGTTGTTGTAGCATGCATCAAATTAAGACGGTGGATAGCACCTGTTACAGCGGGGTTTATTACCCTCTTTATGTGCTTTTGTTTTTATTTGTTTCATTGAAGTTTGGTCTAGTGTCCTCGTTGTTGTTTTTTTCTTCTTAAACAATTTTTAGTTTATCGGAAAAAAAATCCACTGTTTAGTTAAAATATTTAATCTAATATTTAGTTTTTTTTTTTTTGAGGAATCTAATATTTAGTTGATGTTTTAATATTGTTTACTAAGGTAGTAAGTATCAATAATAATAATTATTATGAGAAAATGTCTCACATCGGATAATATGAAGAAATATGCAAAGAGTTAGCCATATAAATAAAAGTCTTGTATGTTAGTATTTCTTGCACCAATAGTTAGCAAGTTTTACTATAACTAACGTTACCTCTACTATTCAGCATATGTAATCTGTAATTACATTATACAATTCTTTTCTCTATGTTTCTTATAGTAAGTACCAAACAATATCTCCAATTTATTTTTTGGTACATTATCTTCAATTTAGATACTCTTCATTTTTTTTCTCTTTTTTTTCACGCTTCTTCTGAATTTCTTCGAAGAACAAACTATGTTGATAGTACCCTTAAAAAAACTATAGTAATACATCTAAGAATTAAAACTATAGTAATACATCTAAGAATTAAAATTTATGACCTTCAAAAGATAACTGAAAAGGACAAAAGTAACACTCATAAGAAATGCACAGATACGGTTGTAGTTATGACAAGAACGAGACCTACTAGAATTTAGCTGATGAGTGTTTGATGATCATTGGTGTCCTTTCTAGTCTTTTTTCCAGGCCCCAGTGATGTTGAAACATGTATTCAATTTGCTGTTGAATAGGAGCCGACACTACTAACATTACACTTTTTTTTTTATTACAACATCACACGATTTTATTGCAAAATAAAATTCACAAAGTTACAATCACATAAACAACATGTAAATATCAAGAATTCCTTTAAGCAAAATACAAGAGTGTTTACATATGTTAAACACACATACACGACTTAAGCAATTAGTATTTTTATCTTTTGTTTAACAAAAGATAAATTAGTCCACCTAAATTGACTCGAACCTGAGACTTTGAGGAAGAGCACACTCCCAGGTCCCAAGCTATGGGAGTGTGCAGAACTAATACAAAGTATGATTAAATATGTTTTTGATCCTTATAAATATACCAACTTTTTATTTTAGTCCCTCTAAGATTTTCCTTCAACTTTTAGTCTCTATAAAATTTTCAATCAACACTTTTGGTCCCTTTTTTAAGTAAATTTTTGTATTTTTAATGAAAGTGTGCAGAAATGTATAGAATATTATAAAAATCACTCCAAAAAAAATTAGAATTTTTGAACAAAACATAAATTAAATATGAATTTTTACCACCAAAAATATAAAAATTCATATTTAATTTTTGTTTTGGTAAATAAAATTCTAATTTTTTTGGGGAGAGATCCTTATAATATTATAAAATTCTTGTATGTTGAAAACCACCATCTTTAATAAAATAACATTCTCCACTTCCTTGATGTAGTGCTAACATTTTCAAATGATTCAATGATGTATTGTTGTTTCTCTAAAATACAAATTGTTGCTTGATTTTGTTTCAATATCTATGTTTACTAATATTGACAAGATCATAATCATTTTAGTACATAATTAACTAGATTTATCCAATATATTTTCTACGTATGTGATGAGATCAAGAGTTCACTAAGCATGTGGAAAGAAACCTATAAGAAATTCACATGACAAGAAACTTAGTGGGCTGATTAGTGCTAAATAAAACAACTATTTTCTCCACTATAATAAGTAATTTCAGTTTTTATTTTTGGGTGGATTTTTAGATGGTCTTTTGTATTCTTCTAGCCTCTCCAAATGCTTCAAAGTAGTGTTCTAAGTTATTATAGTGACTAGTGGAAATTTTAATCATATGTTAGTGCTTATTTTCTAAGTAATAAACATGCACTTATCATTGTATTGGATAAATGCATGGTAGTGGGAATTTATCTATAGTATTTCAATCCTATGCTATAAATAATAAGCTCATGTATTTCACAAATCACAATTTGAAGATTAATATATTTGAGTTTTCTACTCTGAGAACATTTCCTTTGTTCTTGGGTCAAGAACTTTTATAGTGTTGGTTCTACCGGCAGGTCGCGATTAGGGTCACAATTTATTTGATAATTGTGGTTCTACCGGCAGTTCGCGGTTAGGGTCAAGTTCCTTACCTATTTTCAAGAAAGTCTCAATCGGTCTCGTATCAATATGTCTCTTAATGCACAAACTCTCATAATAAATTTGTAATTATGAACAAACTTTGCGTGTCTAACATATTACATTTCAAACCATTTTATAACCAATTGATTTTAGAATCTCTTTAGGAGTTTTGATAATATTTATATCATCATTATAAAATCAAGA
>Ga0315914_1003041_pt1 | contig 25620 bp, 12 predicted proteins | sample MpolenodulesMG_FD_203920 | JGI IMG/M metagenome (GOLD analysis project Ga0315914, IMG submission 203920) | Medicago polymorpha root nodule microbial communities from Los Angeles, California, United States - elongated nodules | ecosystem: Host-associated > Plants > Roots > Nodule | place: USA... | reverse complement strand
TCATGAAAGACTTTTTCTTGTTAAAATTTCACTAAAAAATCCATCAAAATCCAATTTATCAAACAATCCTTCAAAATTTGAATGATTTTCAATACCATGAGACTTTTTTAAAGTGATGAAAAGTCTTGATTGAATACCTCAAGACTTTTTTGGAATGACAAAGAGTCTTGATTGAATACCACAAGATTTTTTTTAAATTGCAAAGAGTCTTGATTGAATACCATAAAACTTTTTCATAATTAAAAAGCCTTTTAAAATCCCTTAAAATCTTAATCCAATGCATTCCCCTAAGTTTACAAAGACATTAGAGTTTCTTGTGACGATGTAGTGATATGAAAGTTTACATTGACCACACATATTCATTTAACATGACACATTTTATTGACTAACCGCTACATTTAACGTAGGGACCATTTTTGTTGGTAAATCTAAAAATTCAATGGTATAATTTGATCATAGTCACAATTTCATGGATAAAATCATCTGTTCACTTAATAAATTTCACCCAATCAAGCTTTAATGTGGCGTGTGGGTCAACTCATGATATGCAAGCCATACGGGGTCAAGGTGATTCACATAGATGTGCAGTGGTTAGTATCAAACTATGTACTTTTTCACACATCGCAATGGTCCAGTGGGAACACATCATGCTAACTATGTATTTTTGCACTTTTTTAAATAAATAAAAAAATGTATCTTTGCAACTATTTTTTTAGGATGTATTTTTGCACTCAAGATAACTCGTTTACAATAATAACTACAAGCCAAGAACAAATGGGATGTGAAATTTTCCTTTAGATAGGCAAATAAACAAAAATCATTAAAAACCCACACATACAATTTTAACATTTTACCAGTTAAATTAAAACTTGTGGACGGTTGGGTTGGAAGCACACTTTACGTGGAGTGTTTGGGTGATAATGTGACCCCAAGTTAGTAAGTTTTATTTCTTCTAATGGGTTAAATTCATAAAATGATAGGCCATTTTGAGTGAACAAAAACAACAAACTTTTAAAAAAATGCTCTTCTTCCATCATGTTTTGCTCGCTCCTAATCAAACTTTCGAAAATAGCCAGCATGAGCTAACTCACGCTACGTGACTTAAGTCACGATGAAAACACACTGAACTCCAACGTGAATTAACTCATGCTGATTTTCTTTCACCAATTGTAGAAATGATCCATTAGTATTATTAATTCGTGAAAAACCATTTTCCCATCACCATAATCTGTTGTTGTTCTGGATCCAAATCTAATTCTTATTGCATTGCATAAATTGGAAGATATAATTTTCCGGATCCAAATCGTAATAACAGGAATGAGGTCCGATTTAGTTACTTGGTGAAGCAGTATGTAATGTAAGGTAACCAGTGGATCATTTCTGCATTTTGTGAAAGAAAACCGGTGTAAGTTAACTTATGTTGGGGTTCAATGTGATTTTCCAACGTGATTTAAGTCTCGCAGCGTGAGTTAAGTCACGCTGGTTTAACACATGTGTGAGTTAACTCACGCAAATGTATTTTCGAAAGTTTGGTTGTGAGTAAACAAAACTTGTTAGGAGAAGAGTATTTTTCAAACTTTTATTTCCACTCCCTCATTTATTGTCTTTTGAACAAATTTTTATCTTCAAAACGTATTCCATCCCACATTAAGTGATCTAATTTGACTATGAACATTATTTCCATAACATACCATGTTTTTTATTTACTAATATATAAAAACAAGTGGTAGTATATAAAATATTTTGGAATTTGTCTTGATGAACATTTTTACAATGACAACTTTTTATAAGTTTTGTTGATAAATACTGCAATTAAATATATTAAAGCTCAAGATTATATGTCATGTGAACTTAGCTATGTTGATAGGGATAGTGTATAATATATGTTGGAAAAAAGCTCATAAAATATGCATAATTAATTTGAGATATCTTTTGGGAAAAAACAATTCCATGATTAATTTTATTTCAATGATTTTACTTTAACCGTACCAAAATGGATATTGAATTTTTCTAAAAAAAACAGTTAAAAAAATTATGAATATTAGAGTTTACTTTATATTATAATTTTTTTTTACATACACGTCTAATAAAATGTCACTGTTTATCGGCTATGATATAATTTTTTGAATATTGTTTGTTTTTGTCGAAAAAAAATGTTATGATATAATTTTCCAATTACATATACAAATTACAATTATATCAACAATGATTCCTTCCTTAAAAAATATATATAAACAGTGACATATAATTAGATTAATGTATAAAAACTATTTTTTTTGTTTGAAATGATGTATAAAAGCTATTTTATTCTGTCAATGAATTTAAATTAGATTCTTTAGATTATATTAACAACATTTTTTCTTTTATTAGTTATAATAGTATTAGTGGTCAAATTACAACTACTCCAAACTAGAATCTAACTCTAGTCTTATCTTAAAATTATAAAGTCAAGCTCTAATTATTAAGTTGATACCTCTCAAAATGATCACTATTTGTTAGAGACCCTAAATTGGCTGACATTATATAAATTAAGAGAGTAAACTGTCATCTCACAAATTTTAGGACTAAATTACCCAACTTTTAGTTTCACAGACCATTTATTTTATAACTGAAGGACCATACTATTATTCTACTTGCACGCACGACATATGATTATCAGATGTTTGTAATTTTTTCTTTAAATGTTAATGGAGTTCGAGACTAGTCGAGGAATTGGCTGATGTCTTCAACTGTGATTTCGTTTCTTCAGGATATTAACGTGGGGAAGGAACTATGCCCTTTAGTTATGAGTTCATTAACTGCTCCATCAAAGCGTTAAGTACGATTGTTTTTGAGTTTTTGCTACTTGACTAGGAAATACATGTAAATAAAGACAAAATAGAAGAATAAAAATAGCTTGTGTCTAATACATTGTAGAAAGTAGGTATTTATTGGCAAAATTAATTCTATAGGACAAAACATGTGGCATACAATGTCTAATCACGCTCGACTATTTTCGTGGATGGTCTGTTGGTTTTTCCTCGTTGTTGGATTCGTGGTGCCCCACGTTCGTCTCTCAGCTTCACACATCACACCATGATCCGTTGACAAGGTTCATAGTGAGCAACCTTCCCTTAAAATGAGCATCCTTACTCATCACTCCTTTCAGTTTGCGACACTATAAACATTTCTACAAAGCTTTGACTAAATACGATGTTTTCAAGACACATGTACTAATTTGTAGACTGTAGAAAAAATCGACTATCCATGGTTTGGATGTCATATCCTTCGCTTAACCATTCATCGGCTCACAAGAAAACTTGTCTAACCTTGAATTTCCTATTTGCCGATTTCATTTATTATGATAATCATTTTTAGGTTTAAGCAAATGCTTTATGCATTGTGATATCAGTTAGTTTTGAATGATGAGATGTGACTAAATTGATTGGGCATGAACAATATCATCATTGTACCATAAAAACAGAAAGAGGTTGTTCAGAACTCTTGGATCGTCCAACAAAAAAGATCATTCCCTTAATTCTTGCCAATCCAATCCTCCCGTAGTAATCTTGCTTCTTTCTAACTAATCCAACAATTTTCTTGCTTGATGATAGAATGATTTTCCCTATAAGTTATATTAATCAATTAGATGGACTTAATCGAACGGCCCATACTGATACAATTCATTTTTTTTGGGGAATGATATAATCCATTTCAGGAGTCATGTTCTTCTTGTCAAAAAAAAAAAAAAAGGAGCCATGTTCTTTTTTTTTTTTTCGTAGCAAAAGTCTTGTGACGTTTTTTAGTCAATAGTCATACGTCGTTTTCATTACGACTAATCATTACTAATTTTATTTTCCTTAAAAAAATGATTAGTTTTTTTATTTGACAAAAACTAAATTGTAGATCATTCCCTTCAAATAAAAATCTGATTTTTAGATAGTTTCCAAACTTCTTTAGACACAGTACTAATTAATCATCTAAAAAAACTATTCATTCTTAAAATTCTTCAATTTATTATCTAAATAAAAAAATTACATAAAAAATTAGACTACTCTTCAAAATCATATTATTTATAAACTTTCATGAAACAAACACAATATCAATTTTATTATCGATTAACAAGAGTAGTAAATATCCTCTTAGGTTAAAATTGTGAATTTCCTAAGTTCTTTGATATCGTCAGTACCTTAATATTCACTGTTCTTCAAACAAAATAACTCCGTTGCAACATTAATAAAGTTTGCTAGTACAAAAATAGTAAAATGAACGTTAATTTAGTCAATAAAATATCATTTTTTCTTCAATTTAAACTTTAAAGTATGTAAAATTAATAAATAATCCTTAAGTATATATATAAAATCCCCTTTATTAATAAATAACATCTTAATAGTTTGAACTGAATTGATGAATTTTATTATATAGTACTATAGTAGTACTTTAGAGGTAATTTATTTGGTTTATATGCATATTTAAAGAAATAAATTGAATGTTGAAAAAGACAATAATGTGTTTCTTTTACATGGTGGACAGTACCACCTTTTTGTGTGTGTAGCTTGGTGAGCGCGAAAAGACTAAAAATACACTCACTGCTCCACTCTGCCAAAGATAGTACTACTTACTTCAGAAGGTATGCATTGCATTGCATTGTATTGTTCTTCTATAAAATAAATTTAAAATTCAGAAAAAAGTGAAAAAGAAAATAAAACCTTCTTCAAGTAACTGCTTATTCCATTCCATAGACACTAAAATAAGTGCTTTTCTTACTCTCTCAAACATATAATAGAAGTTTGGAATATTTTTTAAGTTATAAATAACTTTTTTTGTAGATCATTTCATCCTCAAAACCATGAGAAAGAAAATATGGTTTTTTCTTTGCCTAGCTTTCATGGAATGCTGCTATCTTGGTATGTTTGCTTATTTTCTCCTTCTACTTCTTATTCTTATATGCTGTATCTTTTCTTTTTTTCATTCTTGATCATTCTCTTGATATAAAAATGCTAACTTTTTTTTAACTAAATAAAAATGTTAACTTATTAGCAAAAAGTAAAATAAAAATGCTAACTTGATGATTCCATTTTTCTTCAAGAGTCTAGTTTAGCAGATCTTATTTTTTGTATTTACTTTTATGATTTGTCATTGGAATACTATTTTTGTTTGGGGAGGTAAAAATGGTGACTTGTGTTACTTTTACAGAGAAAATGGAATAGTATTTGACTCTTGAGCCAGACCAAGTGTGCTTAAAGCTCTTCTTTGTAATCTTAGCAAGTGAAAGATAACTAAAATAAAGTACTCTAAACAAACCAATCTTCACTTTTCATCTTGAAGTTTAGTAATCAGAAAAAGGGAAAACTTGATTTTTTAACCGTTTGGTTTTTTTTTTTTTTTTTATGTTTTTGTTAAGCTCTTTTAACCTTTTGTTGAGTTACATTTCTGAGTATTTTGATGGAATATTTGATGTATCTCATTTAAGCCATTATTCGCAAACTTATTTTGGACTTTAAACCCTAAAACCATACTGTGTTAGTATTTTGGTTTTGCAAACTAGTGATACTGTTCTATACTAAAATCCCTAAATAGTCTAAAATTTTATAAATATTTGAGGCATATATAAAATGATGAGATCACTTTCGATTACTGATTTTCTCTTTTATTGAAGGACCATTTCTTTTTCTTTTTGGCTCATAAAGTCCATGTTTGGATTCATAGAAGTTTGGCGAAACCACGGTGACCCATAATTTTGTTAAAGCTAAAAAACACAGCTTTTTCTAATATCTCAATAGCACACCATGATTTTGCCTAACTTAGCACCAATTCCAAACATAAGGTTAATGGTGCAAATATTGATGTATGATTGGATTGCTGGTATATTTGTTTCATATGCTTGGTGTTTGTCTGGTTCCCCGTTTCGAGGAGTCAGAATTAATTATATATGTATAGAATTGGTTTTGACATGGTTGAATGTTGTTGAGTAAAATTGATTTATCTTCTTGAGTTAATTCTAATTTAAAGGTAGTATACTAAGCTTTTGCCTATACAATTGATTTTTAGCCATTGTTCAACACACTTTTATATGAATGTATCCAAACACAGACTTATTAGTAATTTTGTTTTTAGGCATGGCTAGGGGAATTGTGATGCAAGAGAAATCAGATACAGTGATTCCAGTTCCAGATGGAACATTGTCACCACCAGAAGGCAACACAACATTCCTTGATGGCACAACATGGTGTGTGGCACAAGCTGGTGTTTCCCAAGCTGACTTGCAGAATGCTCTAGATTGGGCTTGTGGACTTGGAATGGCTGATTGTAAAGCCATACAAAAAGGTGGACCCTGTTATGATCCAGACACACTGCTTTCTCATGCTTCTTTTGCTTTCAATAGCTATTATCAGACAAATGGGAATTCTGATATTGCTTGCAATTTTGGAGGAACTGCTACTTTGACAAAACAGAATCCCAGTAAGTTTAATTTAAATGACACTTTCATATGTTTTATTTTGGTGGAAGTTTACATAAAGAAATATGGGAATTCTAAACTTGTTGATGCATTATGTGAAGGTTAGTGTTGACAAATAGAAATTATACATGTTTGAGTTTAATTCAAGGAGAGTCAAAAGTGATTCTGTAGACTGAATATTGATCTTGACATGTTTGTGTGAGCTCTTCACTAGAACTGATTTGTCTCTAGAGTTGATTCTCACTTGGAAGTTATAATTTGCATATTTTGCTTACAAAGAAGATTTTTACACTCAAATTTATTGTTCAACTCACCTTCGCGTGAGTGTAACCAAGACATAAATCATTTTACATTAAACTCACATTTCATCAAAATCAATTGTGCTAAATCGACATCTGCGACTGTTTAATCAAATGGGCATGGATCTTGGTGTGAAATTTACCCCTTATATTTTTAATACTTTCTCTTTTTGGTTGAAATGATGCTTATGCAATCTGTAAAAAGTATCAATTTTGTTCCTTACTGTATTTCTTTCTTCTTGGTGAATATATATCATTGTGCAGAAGATTTCAGTAACTTCTACCTTTCACTTTGTTTGTCATTGTACTTTCATTTGTTTAAATCATTTTCAGTTTTATTAAATTTGAATCTAAAGTTTTCTATGTAAAATTGCAAAAAGTTATATTATAATAATTTAAATTTTTCGTTTGTTAGAAGATACTGGAGGATCACTTTTGAATGTGACTATGTGAGCTATTGTGTGTATATACTAGGATTACTAATAAAAATAGGTACAATCTTTGAAATTATATTTGATTAGATTATTTTGTAGAAAAGAAAGCATAATTCTTGATGACATAAAGATTACATTTGACACATTATTGTTGGGTGCTTTTTGAACATTAAGTGCAATATACTAATGGACACCTTATTTTCTTCTCACAACTTTAATTAATCAAGCTTTGTGGAATTTGAGTACATAATACTCAACCGTTTGTGTTTTTAATTTTTCTCTTCAGGTTATGGAAACTGTGTCTATTCTTCACCTGGGTATGTGTCATATCATAACATTACTAACTGCCAAAATTGAAAGAAGCTTAAATATTTTATTTTACTATCACATTAATAATTAATAATAGCAATTCATTGTTTTATGTTACAGCTCTGTTGGTTCTTCTGCTCTACCTTCATTGGGAAAGCATAACAAAAGTTTAGTGTGGTTGAAGCTCACTTCTATGCTATTGTTTTCATACTATTGGATGTGACTAATACTATGTTATGGTCGGTGGACAAAAGGAAAAAGGAATTAGAGGAATGTTAGGGAGTTTAGCTTTGTTAGCATTTTGTAATAGTGGTCATGTTGATGATGCTAAGGTATTCTTAGCTTTCATGTTGGGCTAAGACAGGAATCTATAATTGTGCAAATTATATCTTTTTGCAGTCTACTTAATTTACAAACTGTTTGTTTCCTTTGGCGCCTTAATATTCCTTTTTTTAGAAACGCTGGCAATACACATTTTAACAAATACTTTTCAACACACTCTTTTTGATTGGTTAAAATTCATATGGGATCCACCAAATTTACATGGGACCCACATGATTTGGTGGGACCCATGTGAATTTTAACCAATCAAAGAGAGTGTGTTGGAAAATGTGTGTTAGAATGTGCGTTGTTAGTATTCCTCTTCTTTTTTTCTCTGTTTTCTGCTTGTTTGATGGCCCTGCTTTTTTTTTTTTAAAGGGTCCCTTGGTTTTTATAGTTGATATTTGAGCTGTCAAATAAATTGACTCGGTCACTTTTGGTCTCACAGATCCTATTACATAAATGAGTTAAATTAGAGTGGTTTATTTGTTATTGAGATGCATATTATTAAGATTCACTCACCACTATGGGCCACTATGGGTTATGAGGACTAAACTAGTTTGATCCATTTAATGATTTAATACAAGAGGAATACTAGCAACACACACTTTTCAACACACTCTTTTTGATTGGTTAAAATTCACATGGGACCCACCACACACTTCTTTGATTGGTTAAAATTCACATGGGACCCACATTTGGTGGGTCCCATGTGAATTTTAACCAATCAATGAGAGTGTATTGAAAAGTGTGTGTTAGAATATGTGTTGCAATCATTTCTCTTAATATAATTTTCTCATCTTTTTTTGTTTATTCATTCATTTTATTATCTAATGTCTCAATATTTTCTTTTAACCGATCACTATTGTAACTTTATATTAGTTTCTCATGATTATTTATCTGATGAGAAATATGATTGGATGCTGTGTAGTTTTTTCTACATTAACTGAACTCAAGTTTTATTTTTTGAATTGAATCAAATTACTATCATGTATTTAAATATATTTTTATTAATTATTTTTAAAAATAAATGATATTTTGTTTATACTAATAATAGTTTTTTTATATGAACTTTTTTTTTTGAAGAAGTTAAATTAGCCCATCCAAATTAACACCGGAGAGAATCGAATCTCAGACTTCGAGGAGGAGCATACTCCCAAATCCCAAGTCAATATCATCAGACCAACCTAAGTGGTTTTTTTTTTATATGAACTAATTAGACCGGGCCAATAAATTCCAATTTTTTGGACTTATGGCTTGACCTATCATACTGGACCCATTTTAAGAGCTTGTATGGGGGGATATTATACCTCATACCCCAACATTTATACCTTCACCCCCTACAAAAATTAAATAATTCCAATTTTATCCTTTTTAATATTTAATGTATTACAAATCCATTTTTCACCCTCACTTTCAATATTGATGAGTATAGAATGAGTTCACCCCTACATGCCCGGAAAACTCAAACTAACATTTCCGGTTCTAGATTTTTTTTGGGAAAACTTAAAAAGTAGATTACCAATTTGTTAGTAATACCGTAAATTAACATTTCTGAAAACATTGTATTGCAACAATTAAAACCATTAGTTTAACATAATAATAAACTGATTTTCTATTATATATCTTATAAGCCAATGAGGGTAGGAAGAGCAGGACCAAGGTATTTGATGAAACAGGGTAAAAACAATATGACAATACAATAGAATATATTAGATCTTAAAAGTTAACGAAACAATATCAAAATTGGAGCGCAGTTTTCCTAATCAAAGATATAACAATCTGTGTAACTAAATTCAGTTTTGTATAATCCCAACCCCAACAACACAATCAATTTCAAAATCTAAGGAGAAGTCAACATCGATGAGGTTTTCCAAGATCTAAGAAACTGCAAACACCAGGTTTATTTCATATAAGAGGGTAAAATGGGTAGTTTGGCTAAAATGTTGGGGTGAGGGTATAAATGCTCGGTGTAGGGTATAATTTCCGGTATTGGGGGATATTAATCTGAATCCTTCTCTTTACCCAATACATTTTGCTCGCGCCCAACTGAAATACTTGAAATACCTCTACTTTAGTTAAGTAACACAAGTGTAAAAATTTGCGCAACTTAAGTCATGCGGTGTGAGTTAAGTCACGCAGAGTGACTTAACTCACTTTTTCTAATTTATTTACTATATTCAAATTATTTTATTTACTTTATTCTAATTTATTTGTTTACTTTATTCTAATTTATTTATTCACTTTATTCTAATTTATTTATTTACGTTATTCTAATTTATTTATTCACGTAAAAAAACATTTATTCGAATTTATTCATTAAATAAATGCAAATATAAAATAAATAAAAAGAAATAAACTAAATTAATATTTATTTGAATTTATTCATTAAATAAATGCAAATATAATATAAATAAAAAGAAATGAACTAAATTAATATTTATTCAGATTTATTCATTAAATACAAAATCAGAAAATAAAAAGAAACGAACAAAATTAATACATATAACAACATCTCATTTTATTAATAGAATTCATACAATAATTGATACATATATTTGAATTCACTAAATCTACTTGTTTTCTTTTTACCCTCTTAGGTTAAAAAGTTCTTTTTACTCTATTGGGGTAAAAAGTGAGCAACCTTCTTTCTTGGGGGAGAAAACATCATCAACTTGGGGTAAATCTAAATATGGTTCTTTTTATACCCAACTTTTTACCCACGGTAAAAAAAAATTGGGGTAAAAAGAAGCAAATTTAATTTTATTTAAAATGTTGATCTCTTTTTTTCCAAGTCGGCTAGTCACTATTTTTCCCCAAGAAGGCTGGGCGCGAGTTAACTTACGCATGAGTATTTTGGGAAGTTCAACTGGGCGCGAGTGAATTTTGTTGGGAGAAGAACAAAATTCTCTTAATCCGAGAATTGCTCTTCTCCCTTTCAAAATTGCTCATATTCTTAAGAGTAAATTACACTCCGCTCCCCTCAAAGATGCTTAAATTACACTCCCCTTCCCTATTATGTTAAAATATACACTTCTCTCCCCTCTTTTTCAAAACATATTAGAAAATATTTCACTCCCCTCCCTTGAGAGAAGCTTGAATTACATTCCTCTTCCATTTTGTGTTAAAATCTACGCTTTAGTCCCTCAATAATTTTTTTTTTTTAAATTTCTAATAGTCTAGCAAAAAAATAATCTAACACAGTTCACATAAAAAGAGCATTGCGAGTTCATTTTAATATAATCAAATTTTGAATACATATATTTCTCTATTTTTTATTCACAATTTCATTAACATATAGTTTTAAACCCTATTTTAAAATATGAAACAACCCAAAATAAAATGAAAATATGTGAAAAATTACTAAAGTCGATTAAGTATGGTTATTTAAAAGTGAATTTTATACTCTAAATTATAAAATTAATAACAAAATATTTAAATTTAATTATCATTGACATCTATGTTATAAAGAAACGAATTTATATTTTTTAAATGGTGATTCAAAATTATTATATATTATAAAAATATTTATTTATGTTAAAATAGATTAAAGTGTAGTCTATATTTAATTATTAAGGGAGTGCGTTGAAATTCAAGCATCTTATAGGGTAGGAGAGTATAAATTTTACTTTTCAATGGAGGGAAATATATATTTTAACATAAGAGGAGATGAAAGTGTAATTCAAATATCTTTGAAGGGAGGATAATGTAATTTACTCTATTCTTAATTATGCCCAACGTGAGTTTATGCTTGACTTTTTCAACGTGAGCTAACTGACGTTGGCATGTGAATGAGCAAAAACAAAAGAGAGAAGAGTAATCCATATTTCAATTGTAAGCTTTTCTCTTACTTAATGATACATTAATTATTTTGTTTCTCTTGGCTTTACTAGTATTTCAATTGTTTCTCTTGGTTTTACTAGTATTTCAATTTCTGAAGAATTTTATTGTCTCGTGTTACTGAATGATTTGTGATGGGATGAGATATCCATCTCTATCTCCATGTGATGAGTTATTGAAATGGTTACCCAATCTAGATGCTTAGTACAAATAGGCTATTTGGTAATACGGTAGTTCTTTCTCACACGAAGTTGCCTCATACCGCGAATTGTGTTTGACATCACCTTTGGAGCTTTTGGTATCACAGAAACTAGCTTTTGGTTAGTACAAATATACTATTTTGCAAAGTTATGTATAGAGGTTACTAAATCTTTAGAACAATCCAATCCCATAGTGTCCACTAATATTGTCCACTTAAATGAAGACTAACTAATACTATTGCGGGGTAGAAGATACACGAACTTATAGCTAAAGAGTGATTCTCATGTTGCCACATCTTCTATGATATAAGATGGATTGTCTACGTTGATCACTGTTACAGGCAAGTGAATGGAGGTAGATGCACCTCGTAGAGTTAGGGAGTGATTATGTTTGGTGCCTTAGACCCTCATATGAGGAAAAAATAACCTTTTTCCTTTAGCCTTGGCAATCCAATAAACACAAAGTCCAAACCATCAATCAATTCTAGTAAAAAGTATAAAGTCTTTACTATCAAAAGAAAAGTTTGTGGATATTTACCTCTCATGTTTAGTTGAATGGCCGTTGAATGCACATTAACAATTTTTGGAGGTCAATGGCCGTAGAATGCACATTTAACAGTTTTAGAAAAAAAAGAACAAAAAGAGAACTATGCCTATACATGTGGATTTTGTGCGCGCGCGTGAATTCACGGTAGGTGTAATTTTTACTTGAGAATATAAAATAATTCTTTTAATGAATAAACTATTGAATCTAACGCAAGTGATTAATACGTAGTGTGTATGATCGTTGTAAATAATTCTGAAGTATCAAATTTGATTACTACCAATAAAAAAATGATATGTATGTATGTATATATTTGCATAAAACAAATACATATTTTTTAGTTTTGTCTAGAACTAGAACCTAACTAAAAAGGGTGAAATTGGAGGAGGGGTTTGGGTTATATAGAAGTGAAAGTGAGAGAGTGGCGTCGCAACGCAACGCAACGGCCCAATCAAACCACAATCGAGTGGTTGTTAACACCGCTCCGTAGTTGTGAGAAGTGAAAGACTGAAACTCAAAACCCTATCGCATTTCTCACTGTAAAATCATCAACACCGAGAGAAAGTGTTCGATAAAGATGAGTATATGGAACTATGTTGTCACCGCTCACAAACCTACCAACGTTACTCACTCCTGCGTCGGCAATTTCACTAGTCCTCAGGACCTCAATCTCATTCTCGCGTCAGTATTTCCTCTTTCCCTCTCTCTCTCTTTTAGGGTTCTTTCGATATTTCTTTTCAATTTCTTGATTCATTTTTTCATTTTCATCCAGGAAATGTACTCGTATCGAGATTCACTTGCTTACTGCTCAGGGCTTGCAGGTATATATTCCAAATCTTTATTCTCGTGTCTTTGCTTTCCACTAAAACTTACTTGAAACTAAAATGATTTATTCTTGTGTAAAAGTTAGTTCAACCATAAATTGATTTCTGTTCGATTCTGTGGATAACTGATTTTCAATTATTAGCTTTTAGTCAGAAAGTGATTTATGTAGGGATATATTCATGTAAAATTGAGTAGAATGATGAATTTGAGTCAAAAAATCAATTTTAAAATCAAAAGCTTCAAATTCTAGCTTTAAGGTCATGTTTGGATTAACAACTTAATTTAACTTATAGGATAAGCGCTTATGTATAAGATATTTCTATAGCAATGTATAAAATTAAGTTAAATTGTTTTTGTATAATGTTTTCACAAGCTATATATCTGAGAGCCTATGAAAATAAGCGGAAAATAGGTTATAAACGTGTCACAAGCTGTCTCGATAGGTTCTCTCAATCAATCTTTTAAGTGCTTATGCTTTATGCCAGCAGATAAGCTTCAATTAGTCAATCAAAACAGGCCCCAAGTTAGAATAAATTCCTAACGGTAAAATCAGTTATACTCGAGAGAATTAATTTTGGCTCATCCAAAAGTGGAAACAAACATCCATTTCGGTTTTGAGCTTAATGCTTTTGTTTCGAATATGTTGTTGTTGGTACTTTTTACGTGTTCCATTTTGGATGGTTAAATTGTAATAGAATAATCAGATAAATGTGAATTTTCTTTCTGCAGTCTATTTTGGATGTGCCGTTATATGGAAGAATTGCTACGCTTGAGCTATTTCGCCCTCATGTGAGAATCATAAAAACTTATTTATTGAATGCTATATAATATATTTTTGTTTTGTTCTCAAACTAAGGTATTTCTGGTTTCTTTTTATTTTCCACTTGTTTGTGCCTCAAACAGGGTGAAACACAGGATTTTCTGTTCATTGCTACCGAAAGATACAAGTTTTGTGTTCTTCAATGGGATACCGAGAAATCTGAGCTTGTTACACGGTATGCATGAGAAAACACTAATTCTTTCATTTATAATTTCTTTTCAAAAGATGTTTAGTTATTGTTGATGTAGTGTAGCAAGGTTGCACCAGCAGTCAGCTGTGGTTAATATCATATGGCTGTACTAGCAATAACATTGTGAATTTATTGATGCACTAGTTCATTTTTGTTAATCTGTTTGGAATGGGGAAGTTCATTATTCATATGCAGTTTGTAAGGGCGTGTTTGCGCGTTGATATTTTAAAAAAAATCAAAAGAACAACATGATATTATATGCTCATGTATCATGTTGCTCTTTCAATTTTTTTTTTTTTTTTTAAATTTAAAATATATATCAAAAGATAGACTTATAGATTGACTTCTGTCTTTTTTTGTTTTGAAAACAGTGTATTTGTAAATCAAAATCCATAGTTAGATGTTTGTGATCGTTTTATCTATCTATAGCTATAGGCTTCTGTCCTAAATGTAATATTTTACTCGCTCATTTATTTGTTGGATTTTCTGTTTCATTTCTGCCATCCAGATCAATGGGGGATGTTTCTGATCGTATAGGAAGACCAACGGATAATGGTCAGGTATTAAAATTATTACACTTCTAATCAACCGTGAGTGGTGATAATGTTCACCCAATTCTATAAGAATATCAATGCTTGATAGTCTAGGATCAGATGATTTTTTTTTAGTTTATTTCAACATTTATCTTTTTTGTTTTCTCTCTGCAGATTGGTATTATAGATCCTGATTGTAGGTTGATTGGACTCCACTTGTATGACGGATTGTTTAAGGTGTGTAACTTTTTCTTATTCTTTATCCTGTGAAAATGGATTGGAATGACCATAGACTCGGGTTTTAATGTTCATAATTTGAATAATTACACGTTCATTGATCTCAGGTTATTCCCTTTGACAATAAAGGACAGCTCAAGGAAGCTTTTAATATCAGGTAATCACATCATAGTTTTTTGATTGTGTAGATGTACTGGTGTTTATTTTCAATTTGTTCTTCACTAAGTATGCATAAATCATATAATTATGAGTCAATTACCTTGATTAATGATTACCAGTTACCACAGTCCTGATTGCGTAAGCACGACCTTTGAACTTATGTCATGTTGGATATTGTGTCATGTTCATAGCTACATATAATTTTCTTTGAAACAGCAAAAGGAACTATTCATATATTTGGAATAATTTGTTTTTATCAAGTTTAGTAGAGGTTATGGTTTTAAAAGCCAACCTTCCTACCGGTTAGATGGTTGAGATACCTTTTTTTTCCATGCCTTCAGTTATCGGTCATATTAATCATTTATTAATGTAGAAGAGACAATTTTTGTTGATAATAATGCTGTCTTTATAAGAAGAAAAAAGAAAACATCATGTATGTAGCATAACTTGGTCAATGGATCAATAAATAGTAAGTTGGCCTGTTGCTCAACTTGCTACGTAAGTTAATACTCGGTAGGAACTATAGCTTTTTAAATTCAATTCAAAATTAACTACAAATTGACTATAGCTCATCAGCTCCTCAACAAGACATGTGTAATAAAAAAACTGTATCATTCATGGTGGAATTGTATAGATATATGGTTTTAAACCATTGGAAATACAGTTCAGTTTCTTTAAGTCTTTTGTATTAGGTTCCCGCTGTTATTTAGAAAAATGCAACCCTAGGTTTATTTTTGCCCCCCGGATCCCACAGTGGCTTGCAAGTTCGTTCACACTCAGCTTTCAGTTATGTTATCTTAGAGGACATAAAAATATGGGTGCAAGTGATCTTTTAAATTCTCCGAATGCCAGAGTTGTTGGTGATGCAGGAGGTTTAAGCAAATTGAGATAATTGGTTAGTTAGAGGAGACATCATGTATAAATAGGATATATAAAGAATGCTGAAATATGTCTATATGCATTTGATTGCTCGTAAGTGAAAAGATAGAACCTTTGTGAAGGAGAAACCCTTGGGGGAAATCTTATGCCTCATTTTTATTGACTATCGAGTTTTCAAGAATTCATTTCTATTCTTTTCATTACAGTTTCTCTGGGTCATAACTCATAACGGTAACAAATAACCAGTCTTTAACGTTGTTAAACAGTTACAGCTGTTAATTATTTTTTAATCTAAAGAAATTTAATAGTTTTTTTTCATTCTTATTTTCCTTCTCTGCTTATGATAATTAAAATTATGATCTCTTTGTTTTCAGGCTTGAGGAGCTCCAAGTTTTGGACATTAAATTTCTGTATGGTTGTCCAAAGCCAACTATCGTGGTTCTTTACCAGGTTTTTTTTTTACACTATCTTACCTATTGTTTTGGGGATATTAGTTCCTTAGTTCATCAAATAGTCTCTGAGCTGTTATTTCCTTTTGCTGCTTTGCTTTACCTTTCTCTACTCTTTTGGGTTGGATAGAAGGAAGGGAGATTTACTACACCCTCTTGATCTTGTTTGAATTTATGCATTTATCAACAGTTTTGTTCTTCAAATGCGTTGGAATTCTTCTCTGCCAAATTTACCTAGAAATCTAACACTTCATAGGAAGGCTTAAAAATATTATGGCAGTATGTGCTCAAAGGATGCTACTTATTGAGAGAGTTATGTGTTCATTTCACAATTTTTAGGAATGGAAATTTGTCTTCATTTGTTTTAAAGATTATGTTCTTGTAGCAAGCATTCAACCAGGATAATAATTCCTTTCGTTTTTCAAGTTAATATATTTGAGACAGAAAAAGATTTATTTATGGGAAGTAGAATAGGTAATTTCTTATATCATAGCAGTAACGAAAAAGGATCAGGATTGCATTGATCTGTATCGAAATTGTTGATGTTGATAGATGTTTATGACAATTTTTAAAATGTTTTAGGTTTCAGAGCCATATGTCATAGTTCTACAGTTTATGGTTGGACGTACTCATAGAATTGCATAACTTTATCTATTCGCTGTTCGTATGATTTCTTGTTAATGAAAATGTTTGCTGCAATTTTTCCTATTTCCATTATGTAATATATTTGGCTCGAAACGTAACCGCTTTTAGCTTAACATTTTGATATTACATTTTCATCAACGTCAGGATAACAAAGATGCCCGTCATGTTAAAACATATGAGGTTGCTCTTAAGGATAAAGATTTTGTTGAGGGCCCATGGTCACAAAACAGTCTTGATAATGGGGCTGATTTATTGATACCAGTTCCCCCACCACTCTGCGGTGTGCTTATTATTGGAGAAGAAACCATAGTATACTGCAGTGCTAATGGTTTTAAAGCTATTCCAATCAGAGCTGTATGTTAAATAATTGTATCTTCTCATTCCATTTAAATCACATTGTGGATTTTCAAATTTTCATGAACTGTACCAATTTGTCACAAGTTTTTGCGCTTGTCTAAATTATACCTTATGTACTTTTCAGGCAATTACAAAAGCCTATGGAAGAGTTGATCCCGATGGTTCTAGATATTTACTTGGTGACCATACAGGGTTGCTTAGTCTACTTGTAATAACCCACGAGAAAGAAAAGTATGCAATCGGTCGTAGTTTTGTTTCAATGTTGACTTACTATATTTGTTCTCTGTATTGTGCATTGGCACGTTGATTGATGGAATAGTCAGTATTATTATTTTAACTGCTGAATCTTATGATTTATAATGCACATTTATTTTGTAGGGTTACTGGTCTCAAAATAGAGCCCCTTGGGGAGACTTCCATTGCATCTACGATTTCATACCTTGATAATGCGTTTGTCTATATTGGTTCAAGCTATGGAGATTCACAGGTGGGGTGATGAAGTTGAAAGTTATTTTATAAATTTCATTTTTTTAAGTTAATACATACTTGAAAGTCGATTTTATCTGAAACTCTGACTCCCCGAAGCACTAGTTTTGAACATAGTATGGAGTCTGTATCTTTTGTTGGGTTGCTTCCTTATCTTAAACTTATCTTAATTCCCCTAATCCCCTTAAAAAACATATCCTAGTACACCAAACATAATTTAACAACATATATATGACAAATATTTAATATTCCAACTTCAAGACAAAGCAAATGAAAAGAGAAGGTAAAAACATAGGGAAATGCTAACATGTGCCCTAAGGGCACATGTCAAGGTACTAAAGATTGAAATTATATATTGGAAATTGTGGCAATTTATTTCTTGAACTTTTGATAATTAATTTTTTCAATAAATACTTGCTATTTGTGGAAAGCTTATCTTGTGCCTTTAGGGCACATGTTAGCATGATCCAAAACATAAATCTACAAGACAATATAAGCAGGACACTGCCCTTAATCTCTATCTAGCAGTTACAATATTGAGTGTTTTCACAATATTTGAGTTTTCTTTGATTGCTCTCTCATCCTGCTTTTAAGACCTTCAAAGTGTTTTATGGCATATACATTGCTGATTACTTTCACATCCATATTCAGACACACCTATTAACAAATTCTGATGTGTAAAATACAGCTCATTAAACTAAATCTTCAGCCTGATTCAAAAGGTTCTTATGTGGAAGTCTTGGAAAGGTATGTCAATTTGGGGCCCATTGTTGACTTCTGTGTGGTAGACCTTGAAAGGCAAGGCCAAGGTCAGGTTGTGACTTGCTCTGGAGCTTACAAGGATGGTTCCCTACGTGTTGTTCGTAATGGAATAGGTATCAATGAACAGGTAAGCCCTCTTTTTTCTTGTCTCTCTGTCGGACCTTTGCATCCAAAACTCAACCAAAAGAAAAAGATTTTATTTTATTTTTATAATAAATAACACATGCTTTGTAAAATATTAATTTTCAGATGCATTCATTTTATGTAGGCATCAGTAGAACTTCAAGGTATCAAAGGAATGTGGTCACTAAGATCCTCAACAGATGATCCTTTTGACACTTTCCTGGTTGTGAGTTTTATAAGTGAAACAAGAATATTAGCAATGAATCTTGAGGATGAGCTGGAAGAAACTGAGATTGAGGGATTCTCTTCTCAAGTACAGACATTATTTTGCCATGATGCAGTTCACAATCAACTTGTACAAGTAGGTTTTTATCTATTTTTCCTACTATGGTGTTTTTTGTTAACTTAACACCTACATCTTTGTATAATTTTAGAAATATGGATGTTTACAAAGCATTTCATATTGTCAACAAAGCAAAGCAGTTCATAGCTGCAGAAATGCTGTCATGTGGTTTCTCAATCAAATTTTACCATTTGGTTGTTCATTTAATATATTTTCTACATGACCACTTTTCTTTAATTTTAGAATTTTCTCATGTAATCTAATTTGAATAACAAATAATGTACCCCACTTTTTGTATAATAAGGTACCCCTTTCCAACTGTTAGTGGCATGTTCAATCTTTCAGACGCATATATAAAAATAATCTGGAGTCAAAATATTAGTATAATGTGTGTACAGATATTTTCATATCTTTACCCAAGACAGGATTTATTTCTTAGTACTATGGTGTTCATTAGATTTCAACAGTTGTTCAAAATATATATATACCAGTGTTCCAGTTTTTTCAATCTCAGTCTCCATTTTGCTGTCACTTTTCTTTCAAATGAAATCATCTTTATTAAAAGAAGATATTATCTTGTGTAGATTTGTTAACCCCACCGAGTGGGATAAAGTTTAGTTTCTGCTGCTGTTTTCTATTGTTTTTTTTCTTTTTCCAAAAGAATTAATGTCAAAGAGTTATAGTCTTAATGAATACAAAGACTACTGATAGGTCATAATTTAAATCTAACAGAAAGAATTGACACTTGTTGAAATCAAAAGAACCAAAGTTTTGAAGAAATGTGTGGTTATTCTTGAAGTTTCTAGTGAATAATTAAGTTTTGCATTCTCCTTTGGAGTTTATCTATGACTGAGTAATATATGTTAGTTGATACCCTAAACTAAAATTCTTCTGTTGTACTATTCTATATTATTTATTTTAGTAAATTTTAGACACCTATCATTATCTAATAAACCAACCTAACAGGTCACTTCAAACTCTGTAAGACTAGTCAGTTCCACAACCAGAGAGCTCCTGAATGAGTGGCATGCACCGTCAGACTATTCAGTAAATGTAGCTACTGCCAATGCAACCCAGGTTTGATTTGGATACTTTATAAATGTTATCTTCTAAAAGTGCTGATGTTGTTTGCATGGTTTGCTAATTGAAATGTGGCATTTCTAAGCAGAGTCAGAATCACTTTATCTTTCAAATTTCTTCCCCATCTCTTTCCCATGGGAATATCATGACATGCCTTAGCTGTAAGGATGTTGACAATTGGTCATCAACAAGCAGCTCCCTATCTTTAGTTTATAGAGTACTGGTTCCGCTAGTAGCTGCTAGTGCTATATGGAGGAAAGTTTCCTTTTAAAAACTTATAGGGTCATTGAAGTAGAATGTAATGCTAATAGCTGCTACCTTGGGTTAATTCTTAAGTTAAAAGGAGAAAGACGTCCCGAGAAAAATTGAATTAGTGTTTGTAAAACAGTTGTCACTAGTTTTTCGGGAATTTATTTGAACAATGATTATGTCTTCTCTAGGGGTAAAAGGGAAGATTCCTAGAGGCTTTCAAATTTCAATGAGTGTTAGATTGGTGTGATGGCTCTAGTTTTCAAATGCCTTCTTTCAATATTTCATTCACTTAGAAAATCGTTTGGTTGCATTCTCCAAAGGTTAGTTCCCTAGAATATGCAAATTTTACTTTATTTATTCTCGGGTTGAAAGGGTTTTTCATCACTAGAAGACTTAGGGACTTGAGTATTTTTGGGTTTCCAAGACCCTTATCGAGTATTGTGGGATGCTCGGAGTAGTATTTAAGCGATTGGTTTTTTTTTTACCTTAATAACCAGCCTTTATTTTTAAGGGAGAGCTCTCCAAGTACATTTATACTTATCAATTGGTATTAGAGCTAGTTGTCAGTGGCTTGAAAAAGCTACTTATGGAGAGGCTGACTGGAAAGGTCGATTAAAGCATCGTAGAGTGCAACTGTTGGAAAGTTGGCTCACAGGCAGTGCTTTGACAAGGACTTGGATATTATGGTTTTGCGAGTCCGGCACTAAGTAGTATGGAATTCCCGGTGGAGTGTTTAAGTGGCTTGGTTCTTCCCCCTTGTAATCTAGCTTTTGAGGGAGGGTTCCCCACATATTTAAGATACTTATCAGATTCTTCCATAAAGGGGAGAATTCCAGATTGAGAGTTACTTCAAGCTACTGACCTAAGTGATATAATTTGTGTCATGATCCTTTCATGGGGTGATTTTTGGAAGAATAAGTTATGTGTTTGTAATTGTTAACTCAAAAGCAATTATATGTGACTGTTAACTGAAATGTAGTTTTATATTTCAGACTGTTCACTCAAATAAATTTGGGTAATTAGTTTATATTGGTATCCAAACACTGGAATTAATTTGGCTGGAGGTAACTTTTTTAGTGTTGCTTGAGACTTGAAACTAATTTTTGTGCTTGGTTGAATCTTCAAAATTTTCCTCTTATATTATTCCGAATTTCTACAGTTAGTTTTGGCACAATATCCTATCATGCTCAAAATTTTCCTCTTATTCCATTTAAGTCAATTTGCTTCACTCATTGTTTTTACAGTTTTACGTTATGCACATTTCCATTGTTGGATTTTACTATTCCAACACCCATTTTGTAGTCAAGTTAGTAATTGTTGTTACACATGGAGACAGGTTTTGTTGGCTACAGGTGGTGGGCACTTGGTTTACCTCGAAATTGGAGATGGTATATTACAGGAAGTAAAGCATGCCCAACTGGAGTATGAAATCTCATGCCTTGACATTAATCCCATTGGTGAAAATCCCAATCAGAGTCAGCTAGCAGCAGTTGGAATGTGGACTGACATAAGTGTCAGACTTTTTTCTCTTCCTGACCTTAATCTCATCACAAAGGAGCATTTAGGAGGAGAGATAATACCTCGATCTGTTCTTCTTTGTGCGTTTGAAGGGGTATGCTTTCCTTAAGCCATCTTTATTTATGTTTTGTCATTCCACTTCTACTCAGTTATTTTGTTTTTAAAATGCCTGATTATGATTTAAATTTACTCATTTCTCTCATTGTAAGTTAAATTTTTTTGTAGCAATTTTAGGTTTTAACATATGTTGGTAGTTGTGGGTATATATTACATTGATATCTTTTTTCAAATCTGCTCATGCTAAATATTCTTATAATGTTCAAACATTTACCTGACACATTTGCCAAGCATGCAATCTCATTTTCCATCTATTTAATGGTGGTTGCTTTCCTAGTTCAAAACATTGTGTTAAAGTTTATCACTTTTATCATTTTGTTCTCCAGATATCTTACTTGCTATGTGCCCTTGGTGATGGCCATCTCTTAAACTTTATGTTGAACACAAGCACGGGTGAGTTAACAGATAGGAAAAAGGTCTCTCTTGGGACACAACCTATTACTCTACGGACTTTCTCATCCAAGAATACTACCCATGTATTTGCTGCATCTGACCGGCCAACTGTGATTTATAGTAGTAACAAAAAACTACTTTATAGTAATGTTAATCTGAAGGAAGTGAGTCACATGTGCCCTTTCAACTCTGCTGCTTTTCCCGACAGGTATATTGTTTTTGTTGCTCCACATTTATCCCCTTTTGTTGTTTCTGGGTCTTGTACTTCAATGCAAAATCCGTTATTCAGAATGGTACTCAACCAATGTTAACGACCTTAACAGTTTAGCGATTGCAAAAGAAGGTGAGCTTACTATTGGCACCATTGATGACATACAAAAACTTCATATTCGCACTATTCCATTGGGGGAGCATGCACGACGGATATGCCATCAGGAGCAAACTAGGACATTTGCTATTTGTAGTTTGAAGTATAACTCAGCAAGTGCTGAAGAATCTGAAATGCATTTTGTCCGCTTGCTGGATGACCAGACTTTTGACTTCATATCAGTCTATCCACTTGACACTTATGAATATGGTTGCTTTATAATTAGCTGCTCCTTCTCAGATGATAATAACATGTATTACTGTGTTGGAACTGCGTATGTATTGCCTGAGGAAAATGAACCAACCAAGGTAAATTGATAAATGTGCATTCTTCGGTATTGATTTAGTCAAAGCTCCTAATATCCTACCTTCATTTTATTTATTTATTTATTTCAATGTGAGTGTAGGGAAGGATTCTCGTTTTTTCTGTTGAAGAGGGGAAGCTACAGTTAGTTGCCGAGAAAGAGACAAAAGGAGCTGTTTACTGCTTGAATGCGTTTAATGGTAAATTGCTTGCTGCTATTAATCAAAAGATTCAGCTGTACAAGTGGGTGCTCCGGGAAGACGGTACTCGTGAATTACAGTCTGAATGTGGACACCACGGGCACATACTGGCTTTATATGTGCAAACTAGAGGAGATTTTATTGTAGTCGGTGATCTGATGAAGTCCATCTCCTTGTTAATCTATAAGGTAAGTCTGAGTTTGTCTTAAATGCTGAGGTTATCTGTCAATGTCAAGTGTTCACTTTTCCAAGGTTACCATTTCCTTTTTCTTTCCTCTCTTATAGACATGACAATACTTTCTGGATGGATACATTAATTTTCTGGATATTGAGTTCTCAGTTTCCTTTTGTAATAATACATTTGTTACTTTTCATTGTTTTAGCATGAGGAAGGTGCTATTGAGGAGAGAGCTCGGGACTATAATGCAAATTGGATGTCAGCTGTTGAAATCCTCGATGATGATGTATACCTTGGTGCAGAAAACAGTTTCAATCTCTTCACTGTTCGAAAAAATAGCGAAGGCGCCACTGATGAAGAACGTGGTCGTCTTGAAGTGGCTGGTGAGTATCACCTTGGAGAGTTTATCAATCGGTTTCGGCATGGCTCTCTTGTTATGCGCTTGCCAGATTCCGACGTAGGCCAGATTCCAACTGTTATATTTGGCACCATTAATGGTGTTATTGGGGTAATCGCCTCTCTTCCTCATGAGCAGTATGTATTCTTAGAGAAGCTTCAGTCAAACTTGAGGAAGGTGATTAAAGGCGTTGGAGGACTCAGCCACGAGCAGTGGAGATCATTTAACAACGAGAAGAAAACTGTAGAAGCCAGAAACTTTTTGGATGGGGATTTAATTGAGTCATTTCTTGATCTCAAACGCAGTAAGATGGATGAGATTTCCAAGGCAATGGAAGTTTCAGTTGAGGAGTTAGCCAAGAGAGTAGAAGAGTTGACTAGGTTGCACTGAGTTTATCCTCATATGAAGCTTCTTTTGTTTATTTATTCTTTATTCTCCTTGTAACCTTTTTCTTCTTTTTTGTGCGTTTGTTGGGGTTAGAATAACTTAACCATGTTTTATACTTTTCCCATGGCTTTTGCTTTCAGTGATGCTGTGACTATGGAATGGTTTGCATTACTATGGATCACAAATGGTGTATGTTAATATGTAAAGGCATAACTGAGCTTTCCATTATAGACCCTTAGCCATTTTCTTCATATATTATTTTTTCAACCTGTCAGTTACGTATTACAGTTGCATGTAACAAATGATTAAGTAGGGGTAAGAAATCAGATGGTCGAATCTGACGTCTGGTTTTGAGATATTGGTTAAAAAAAATGCTTATCTTGCCGAAAAAAAAAAGAAAAATGCTAATAGCAGATTCTCTAATTGATTCATTTTTTTTGCGGTACAAACCGTTGCTTTTGTTTGAGACCATATGATTACGACTTGGTTAAATGTTGTCTCAATACTGGTAGTTATATGCTTTGTCGGAGGGATTCTAGGAGATTACTTACAATTTTAAAAATTGAGTAATATTTTCTCATGGAAAATCCCAAATACAACCTTCAAATTTGACGCTATGAATTTAGTCTCATACTTTATCAATATTTTAAAATTGTCCATATTTTTAAAAATGCTAATCAACGAAAGTCCATCCGTTTGAGTTTTTCAATTGATGATATTAGGGATGCTGCTGATGTGCATGTTAAGGGATAGCTCTTGGGTGATACGGAGTTGGGTGACATTGGCCAATCACAATGTTTGTGTTTCTCTCTCTTTCACAAGCATTGTGACATTGTGATTGGCCAATGTCACCCAACTTTATGTCACCCAAGTGCTACTCGCATGTTAAGTGCTTTGTTTGAATTAGGCAAGACCGCATGTCAGATAAGATTAATTAATAGAATTAAATGATTTATCTTGTACAATTGATGGACTTGCATAGTAGACAATTTTAGATTGGACAATTCATATTATACAACGGTAAAATTGATTTATTAATGATCATGATCATCAATTTGAGATCGGATTGTCAAGTATTATAACATCCGGCTATAACGGTAGGAAATCAAAATTGGAAAATTGATCTTTTGAAGTTTGCTTAGATGACTAAGAAGCAATTGATGTGTCGTATCAACGCACACAAATTAGTTGAGTATTAGAATACTCTTTAGATTCAATCACGCATGTGTATTTG